>Ga0209697_10000065_pt1 | contig 139593 bp, 117 predicted proteins | sample AliMusrvi5mmetaG_FD_184115 | JGI IMG/M metagenome (GOLD analysis project Ga0209697, IMG submission 184115) | Freshwater lake bacterial and archeal communities from Alinen Mustajarvi, Finland, to study Microbial Dark Matter (Phase II) - Alinen... | ecosystem: Environmental > Aquatic >... | reverse complement strand
TGCTCTTTGCATGCAGTTTCATCGGGAAACCGTTGAGTAAAAAACAATGTATTCATGTCCTTTTTCATGCAAAGTTACATCAAGGGTACGCCAAACAATGTCGTAGTGTATAATTGTGAGGAATCAAATTATTCTATACTCTCTTTCAAAGATAATAAAGTAAAATATTACCCTGACACAGCGTTCTGTGAATTCTTCATTTTGAAACCATTCCAACTGGAATACAAACCTGAAAACCATGGAACCATCCCTTATTTGATTTGCATAACCCTTGATATGCCTGGCACACAATTTCACCTTATAATCGTTAAATCACACCAATGAATCCATCTCCGTTTTAATACTCAACAACCATATGATCGTTACAAACTATGTCATCGTGACTGTTCCGGTTAATCCAATCAACTTTTTTTCAACCCCGGGCAACCTCCATAAAAAAACAGCGTCTGATTTTAAAACAGGAACTATACAGTGATCTCTACCTCCTTCTTCAACACCAACATCCGGATGGACGCAAAGCCGCAATGCGATAATGGAGGCAAACCTAAAAACCAAATCTATATGAGACGAGCCATGTTTTTTATGCTGATTGCCCTTGCAACTGTAGTCAGTTCCTGCAACAAGACAAGCCAGACAAGCGCTACGACCCAAACGGTTAAAGCAACCGACCTGCCCCTGAAGGCAACCCAATACATCGACACCAATTATCCCGATGCCTCCGTTTTATACGTTGTTACCGTTACCAACAGCCCGGCCTCCTTCATCGTAACCATGAACACCACCGAGGAACTCGGATTTTCAAAGGCTGGCGATTTCCTGGGTGATGGCGCCAACTTCCACGGCGGCCACCACGGCGGCGATACCACCCACCACGATTCGATCCACTGCGACACTATCCATGGCGGTCACCCGGGTGGCGGACATGGCGGCCCTCCTCCCCACGGCAACAGCATCCCGGTCGACTCCCTCTCTTCGCTGATTAAAAGCTATATCACCACCAACTATGCCGCCTTCACCATCCGTCACGCCGAACTCGATTCGATCTGCCCCGAAGGAGCCGTTACCGAGGTCGTCATCAGCATTGCCGGACAGGAACCTCTCAAATTGTATTTTGATGCCGGCAATGTATTCCTGATGCAGGATTCCAGGGTGCTCTACTCGGCAGTCCCGCAGGCAGTCAAAGATTATATCACGGCAAATTACGCCACCTATAATGTCTGCAACAGGGCCACCAAGCTAACCCTGGCCAACAACAGCATTCAGTATATCATTCATCTCAGGTTAAACAAAGTACATCTCATGGTCCGTTTGCAGGAGGACGGCACCCTGGTTTGCGTCAGATAGTCTTTTTTGGTTAGTATGTTTACGAACGCCATTGTGCAAACCCGTGGGGGGTTTGAATAACAATGGCGTTCACTTTTTATATATTACCAATCTTGTTTTGTACTTTTGCAAAAAGGACTATTATGAACAACCGTTCGCTGATCTTGCTGTGCCTGACATTTTCCCTGCTGACAGCCGTTGCCTTCCCACAGGAAAAAAGCCAGGAAAAACCAGTCGAGATCATTCTCCTCCATGCAAACGACATGCACGCCAGGATAGATAACATGGCGAAGCTGGCCTACCTGGCCGACAGTCTGAAGCGGTTCCACGACAATGTCTTCCTGGTTGCGGCCGGTGATAATTTCACAGGGAATCCCATCGTGGATATGGCCCCCGACAAGGGTTCCCCCATGATCGACCTGATGAACCGCTGCGGCTTCAGCGTCAGCGAAATGGGTAACCACGAGTTCGACATGGGACAAGAATTCCTTCACAAGAGGTTCCTCCAGGCTAACTTTCCCTTTATCTGCAGCAATCTCAACGCCTCCGGTGCGGTGATCGGTGCGGTGAAACCCTATCTCATCCTGGGCACCAGATCGGGCGATTCCATTGCCCTGCTGGGTCTGCTGCAACTCGACGACAACGGTCTGCCCAGCTCCATCCCGACCCATATGATGGGGATCAGCTTTGTGAACGGACTGGCGAAAGCCCGTGAATATACCTGGCTGAAAACCCGTTATGGCAACCTGATCGCACTGTCGCACCTGGGCATCGAAGATGATACCCGGCTGGCCGACTCCCTCCCGCAATTCGACCTGATCATCGGTGGTCATTCCCATACCCTGCTCGAAAAGCCAAAGATGGAAAACGGCGTGATGATAGTCCAGGCGGGATCATACCTTAAATATATCGGCAAGACCACCCTGCTCCTCAGCCATGGCCATATTGTCGACCGCCGCGACGAGGTGATCGCCATGGAATCGCTGCACCGGGAGAAAAAAGAGATCAGGACCCTCATCGACCAGTATAACAGCAACACTGAATTTGATAAAGTCGTTGGCGTTGCCGGCAAGCCCCTTGAAGGCGTTGACGAACTGGGCAGCCTGATGACTGATGCCGTTATCAGCCAGAGCAAGGCCGATATTGCCTTCCAGAACAAGGGAGGCATCCGCATGCCATCGCTGCCTGCCGGAAAACTGACCCTGCGGGATATTTACAAGCTCGATCCCTTCAACAACCAGATCGTCCTGTTCACCATGAATGTTGACGAAATCAAATCCCTGATCTGTTACGGATACAAGCACGAGAAAACCATCGACCTGCAGGTCTCCGGGTTGACCTATGTCATCACAGAGAACGGGAACAATCCGTGCGCGAGAGTGGAATTGTTTGCCAGGTCGGGCAAGCCCCTTGATGCGCAGCGGGAATTCAGCGTGGCCATGAACAGCTATATGGCTGCTGCTTATAAATTCGACCACAGGGATCCCGGCACCACCACCCAGCTGACCACCAACGAGGCCCTCGTAAACTACCTGCAAAAGGTGAAACGGGTGAACTACAACGGTGTCAGGCGCGCCACGCTTGGTAAATAACCGAATTTGCATAATGTCAGAGATGCTATGGAAGATTTTATTAAACGATCGTTAAGCCTGAAAGATGCTGAACGGATGGCCGCAGCAGCCATTGGAAAGGCAGTTGAGCTGAATATGGCCATTGCCGTTACCATTGTCGATGAAAGCGGTATCGCCAAGTTCTTTCTGCGGATGGATCATGCCCCGCTGATCGCGGTGGATGCCTCCCGGAAAAAAGCGGTCACTGCCGTGGGTTTCGGCTTGCCTACGGGCGAATCGTGGTTTAATTTTATCAGCCAGGATCCTATCCTGCGGGAAGGGGCTCATGATTTTACAGACTTTATGCTGATGGGCGGCGGTATGCCTGTATTTTCCGAAAACAAGATCATCGGGGCCATCGGTGTCAGCGGAGGACATTATCTGAAAGATCAGCAGTGCGCAAAGGCAGCGCTTGAGTCACTTTTATAATGGGATGCTATGACAAAGATTAAAAACCAGACAGAGGTCCTCAAAAGGTTGAACCAATTTACCATGTGTTACGGCAAAATCTCCACCATTGAAGAACTGGCGACCATTGTCAGTGAGGTGCTGGACGACCTGCTGGAGATTGAATCCTCGGGGCTTTATCTTTACGACTTTAAAGAAAAACAACTCAAACTTCTTATTGCCAAAGGATTCAGTGATGCCGAACGCGAAGATGCAGAACGAACTGCCATGGAACGCCACCCGGGTTATGTTTTCAAAACCGGCCAGTCCATTGATATCCCCGATACCGAAAATGACCCCGCCCATCTTACCATCACCTCCAAACGCAGTTTCATTGTCAGGTCACGGCTGTATGTCCCCGTACTTAACGGTCTCCAGTCTGTCGGCGCCTTTGGCATCGTCAGTGCCCGACCAAACCGGTTTACCGAAGAATACAAGATCATCCTCACCTTTATCTGCAATATTGCCGGCGGCATTTATGCCGCGATCCTGAACAATGCCGGTCAGAAAGAGGCGCATGACCACATGGCTGCCATCACCATCAGGCTGGAAACCCTGATCAAAAACCTGCATGCCGGCATCCTGGTCGAAGACCAGAACCGCAGGATCGCCCTGGTGAACAAAACCTTCTGCAATATGTTCGGCATCCCGGTCGAACCTGAACTGCTCTTTGGCTCCGACTGCTCCGATTCTGCCGAGCAGTCCAAAGGGATGTTCACCGATCCCGAAATGTTCGTAAGCCACATCGAAGTCATCCTCAGGGAAAAGCTGCCCGTTACCGGCGAGGAGCTTGAACTGCTTGACGGCCGTATCTTTGAGCGCGATTATATTCCTATCTTCCTGGAGGGCCGCTTCCTGGGCAATCTCTGGCAATACAGGGACATCACCGGCAGGGTACAGATTGAAAACGACCTGAGAAAAGCCACGGCAGATGCCCGGTCGGCCAACCTGGCCAAGAGTACCTTCCTTGCCAACATGAGTCATGAGATCCGCACGCCGCTCAATGCCGTCATTGGCTTGTCGCGGCTTATGCAGGATACAACCCTCAACACTGAACAGCAGCTGCTGAACGAAAAATTGCTGATCTCCGGTGAAAATCTGCTCGGCATTATCAACGAAATTCTCGATTTTTCGAAGATCGAAGCCGGCCGGGTCGAACTCGAAGCCATCCCCTTTAACCTGAACGATGTTCTTGCCAGGGTTTACAGTTTCCTTTCACATGCTGCCGAGAAAAAGTCCATAAACTTAAATGCGGGAATGGACAAGCCCTTTCAAAAAGCCGTTATCGGCGATCCCATCAGGCTCCAGCAGATCCTGACAAACCTGGTGAACAACGCCATCAAATTCACCTCAAGCGGAGGAGTTGACATTGCCTGCACCCTGGTCGGCGAATCTGCCGGCAAAGCTGCTTTCCGGTTCATGGTCAGCGATACCGGCATCGGCATCAGCGAGGAAAATCTGAAAAATATTTTCGAGAAGTTCAAGCAGGAGGATGAGAGTGTCACCCGGATCTACGGCGGTACCGGCCTCGGGCTGGCCATCAGCCGGCAGCTGGTCGGGCTTATGGGTGGCGAACTCCGCGTCGAAAGTGAAAAAGGAGCCGGAAGCCGTTTTTTTTTCACCCTTGAATATGATACTACCGATGTTGCCGTTCTGCGTGAGGCCAACCGAAAAATTTATATCGACCAGGAGGCGCTGAAAGGCAAAAAGATACTGGTGGTGGAGGACAATGAGTTCAACCAGTTCATCGCCCATTCCATCCTTACCAAATGGAATATAGCTACCGACATGGCCTCCAACGGCAAAGAGGCTATTGAGAAACTAAAAGAAAAAAACTACGACCTGATCCTGATGGACATGCAGATGCCGGTGCTGGACGGATGTACCGCCACACGCATCATCCGCAACGAACTGTCCATCACCACACAGATCATTGCCTTAACCGCATTCGCCACAAAAGATGCCATTGAAAAATCAATTGAGGCAGGCATGAACGGGTATATTACCAAACCCTTTGATGAAGAGACCCTTTTCAGCCAGCTCCTTTCGGCTTTTAACATTACCCCCCGCTACATCACCGAACCCGGGGGCACGCCACTGGCCGGGATTCCTGAAACTACCGGGCAGGGATGCTGTTACGACCTCGACATGCTCGCCGGCCTTTTTGGCGACGACAAGGCTGAGATACTCGATATTATTGAGAAATTCATTGAACTCACTCCGGATTATGCCGATGCGCTTTTCGCCGCCTATGATCAAAACAATATTCCTGAGGTTGCCAGGGCTGCCCATAAAATCAAATCAAGCCTCGAGCTTATTGCTACCGGCCACCTGCGCAACAATATCAGGCTGATCCACGACTACGCCCAGACCAACCAGAACCTTGGGGAACTGCCTGACCTGTTGAAATACCTGCGGAACAATATCCCCATACTCCTCCTGCAACTCACTGACAAGGTAAAAGAGATGAAAAGCGAAGTGGGAAACGCCTAAGACCTCACTTCTCCCCTCTCTTCACCCACATCATATGGATTCCCTGGGCGATCTCGGAATTCTGAATATAGGGGCCGCGAATGCTGTCGCGCTCGTCGGCAAAATTCCGGAAAAGCTCGCTGCCGGCCCCCCGGGCGTAAAACGGGACGAGCGAGTTTGTATGCTCTTTGGAATAGAAACTCATAAAGGGAAGTTTCCCCTTGCCTGTATCCATCAGCGGTGATAAGGGAGCATCGCCCCACAGCAGGCCGGTCTCATGGTCACTGGTAACAATCATCAGGGTTTCATTCCAGTTGCTGTGGAGTTCAACCCAGCTGATAACGGCTGCCACTGCATCCGTAAAATCCTTCATCTCTTCAATAAGCCGTCCCTTTTGGTTTGCATGGGATGCCCAGTCGGCTGCGCCGCCCTCCATCATCACAAAAAATCCATTCGGGTTGGCCCCCAATACATTCAGCGCCCCACCGGCCATTTCCGGCAAACCGGGAACCGTTTTGGTCAACGGAGTGAAGAAGGGCTGCGAATCACCCGTTTCGCCTGCTTTCCTTGTCCTGGCCTGCTGAAGGGTGGAATAGACCCCGGGACAGCCCAGCACCCTCTTGGGAGGTTTCCCGGCAAGCAGGGCCCGGAAATCGCCCAGGCTCTGTACAACGGTCCAGGCATCGGGCTTGCCGTCGCCATCAATGTCGGCTACCGTTTTCATGGCGCCATTCACCCTGAACCGCGTCTGTTTACCGCTGCCTTTGACAAGCTGCTGCCAGAAGGAGCTGTCACCCACATATTTTGCATCCTTCCAGGGCGCCATCAACTGGTTGCCATCATCATCATAGGCAGGGTTGCCACATCCCATGATCACATCGCAACGGCTGTCGAGCAACATTTCATACGCAATCTGTACATAATGGGTCCGTGTGATATTGTGCACCACAAAAGCCGCGGGGGTGGCATTACTGAATCCGACAGTCGAAACCACACCGGTCGATTTACCCATTGCCTTGGCCCACTCTGCGAGGTTTACCAGGGTATCATGGTCAACCGACATCCCGACGGCATTGTTATAGGTTTTGAAGCCCGTAGCCATGGCCGTGGCGGCCGCCGCCGATTCGGTAAAGTTCTTTTTCAGGTAGGCGGTATCTTTCCAAGCCAATACGGTATTATAACCCGTGGCATAGTTGGTTGATGCAGGGTTGTTCGCCTCATATTCCCCTGTTTTGGCAGGGTAGTGCGCCATGGCAAGATGAACCGGGAACTGCTGATAAACCTGCGCCTTCATTCCCTCATAATATTCCACCGCCTTGATATGATTATACCCGGCACCGTCGGCAATCATGATGATGATATTTTTTGGCCTGGGAAGCGAATTTGCCGGCTGGGCAAACATGTTCAGGGCAGGAAGGCCTGCCATAGCAAGGGCGAGGATGAAAATACGGGTTGCTTGTACCATAGGTGAAGTTGTCGGATTAATTTGCTGCAAATATAAATGGAATTCCTGCATTCCCTGCAACCGGAAGTTTCGCCATTCCTGCCCGCCGGTTCAGCCCCCTGCCGCCGCCATTCAACCCCCTTTTTCCGGCCATTCATAGAAAAGATATTTCCTCACAGCCCCTTTGCCGTTACTTTTGAAGAAAATATTTCACTCATGGAAACGCTTCACCAATTGTTTGCATCACTCGACATCTTTTCGGTTATCCTTCATGCCTTTCCTGCCATTTTCAATCCGCTGGTGCATGGCTTTCAAAGTCTGTTCATGCTCCTGTTTACCAGTCTGAAACACCTGGTTGCCCTGAACCCGGGGCTGATCAGCGGGACCTTTCTTATGTCCCTGGTTTATCTTCTCGTGGCCGGATTTTCACGGCTCCGGAAAATCAGGGCATAAATTTTCATCATGATACGCTTTTTCGGAAAGTGTCGTATCTTAGATGAAAAATAATCCACTATGGAAACCTATGAAAAAATTCTGGTTTTAAACAGTGAGTTTGAAGCCGGTTTACTGGAAGAAGTCCTGACCGACCGCAAGATTCCACATGGCATAGTCACCTCCGACGACAGCGCCCTGGGAGGTATCATGGAGATGGAAAATGGCTGGGGATATGTGGAAGCCCCCGAAAAGTACCGTGACGAAATCATGAAGATCCTCTCCGAGATCACCCAAAAGTGATCGTGTCGTGACAGAACATCTTAAGGCATTTTTCGAGATCCTTTTTAACTCGGAAAAACTAATCCAGTACGGCGGCCTGGCCCTCCTGTTAATCGTGATAGTTGCCGAAACAGGCGTGGTAATCGGGTTTATCTTTCCCGGCGATGCCTTGCTCTTTACAGCAGGCTTGCTGTGCGGCAGCAACCTGCTGGTCAATATCTGGTTGTTGGTGTTCAGTGTCGCCCTGGCTGCCTTCGCAGGAAACATACTCGGCTTTTACACAGGGAAATTACTGGGAAAAAGGCTCTTTCTTAAGAAAGAGACTCTCTTTTTCAAGCATCGCCATCTCGAACAAACGCACGCCTATTATAAAAAATACGGGGGTGTGGCCATTATCGGCGGTAGGTTCATCCCTGTTGTACGAACCTTTGTCCCGATCCTGGCCGGGGCCATCAACCTTGAGCTCTGGAAGTTCACCATTTTCAACATGACAGGAGCCCTGCTCTGGGCCGGTTCGCTGATTCCCCTCGGCTATTTTGTAGGCAGAAAAATCCCCGCCTCCGTCAATAACATCGAATACTTCGTACTGGGCATCACCACCATCACCATGACCATCCTGATCCGGGGGATCATCCGGTTCAGGCAACAGGATAAAAAGGGATAGGGTCAGCGGCAGAGTGCTTTAAAGGCATGCAAAACCATCATCAATAAGCTTTTCCATCGACCTGCCCTCCGATCTCTTTTCCATCAGAAACCGGGTGATCTCCTGCGTAAGGCTGTCGTCAATCTTTTTAGCCTTCAGCAGTTCAAGTACTTCCAGGGCGCAAAGCCAGTCGCCGGAGTGATGGTTCTTCAACTCCAGCCATATCGAGGGAAGCAGGGCGAAGGAACAATTCTCCTCACGGATGTCGCGTACCTGTTGGTAGAGGCCGTGCAGTTTCCTTGCCTCTTCCGTGTGTCGTATCTTATGGGTTTTTTCCACCGGCGCCGGGTAGGATAACCCGAATGCATCCGGGTCGGCGGGACCCGAATATACCGACACGATGTGGCTCCCCACCGCCATGTCGTAGGTTCCCCACAAGGGGTCGAACAGGGTCTGCCCCTCCCAGGTCACCCGGCAGCCGGTAAAGCTGATCACCACGGCCCGTCCGTCGCAAAGGAGGATGTGCTGCAGGGTGCCGTTGACAATGACGCCCGATTCAAATTCAAGGTTTACCGCTTCTCCTGCCGTGAGCCCGATCTGGTCAAGCTCCTCCTCCGAGAAGTCTTCCAGCGCCACCGAAAGGTTATTTACCCTGCCCACCGGGGAGCCAAATCCATGGGCGTGATAATGCTTATCATGTCCCGGCAACTCCTTCCCGCCAAAGTTAAGGTTTGACGGGCCCGTGGTTTTAAGATAAACCGGTGCCCCGTTCCGTTCCATCACCTCCGTCACGGTTCCCGACACCTCCAGTCCCGAGCTGAAAACGCAGGTTGCGGTATTGGCCGAGCGGATCGCCTGCCTGATGCCGTAAAGTCCTCCCCGGCTGAGGGCCAGCGTACCGGTAAACTCATCGAGTACCCGGTTCAGGGTCTCAAAATCGGGGGTGACGAAAAGTTGCGGCTGCGGCTCTGTGATATCATAATTGTAAGTGGCTGCATCGATGGTGAGGGGAATCTTTTTCACCGAAGGTTGCAGGCACAGCCAGCTTTCTTCAATCGACGACAATAATCCCGCCCCATAGATCTTCGGGTTCTCCAGCTCCCCGATCAGCCCGTATTCCACCGTCCACCAGTGGAGATTTCTGATCCGGGCAAGCTCCGAAGGGTCGCCCATGTTTCGGGAGATCTCATTCAGCTGATGTTCAGCCTGGCCGATGGCATCCTGGCCGGAATAGGGATCGGCTTTGATGATCGACAGGTGACGAATTGCCTCATACAGGGCATAGTCCTGGGGCGACAAAAATGCTTTCGCCCCGATTTCGCCAAACCTCCGAAGAAAATCGGCGTACTGCGGATCGGCAATGATGGGGGCATGACCTGCCGCCTCATGAATGATATCGGGTGCGGGAGTATAACCGATCTGGTTGATTGGCCGGATGTCGGCCGCAATGACCAGCACCTTGTAGGCCTGGAAGGCCATAAAGGCCGACGGGGGCACAAAGCCGTCAACCGCCACGGCCGCCCAGCCGATCTCCCTGAGGATGCGGTTCATGCCATCCATGCAGGGGATCGACTCAAGGCTGATCCCGGTTTTCTGCAAGCCATCGAGGTAGGCGCTGTGGGCCACCCTGCCCAGGTACCGCACATTCTGTCGCATCACGTAGCGCCATAGGGCCTGGTCCTGGGGAGAATACTCATTATAGGGCTGGTCAATCACCAGGCTCATCAGGTGCCTGGGCAGTTTATCGAGGATTTCGTTCATTTCCATAACTTCGTTACTACTTTGTTAATGTTGAATACCCCGTCGCCAATGCTGTCGAAGCGACGGCAAATTCTCCTTAAGGGCTATTCCGGTTTGGCAATTTCGAAAAGTGCGGCCCCGGAGGCTCGCACATAGTAGTTTCCTCCCATGCGCCCCACCAGGTCGATCTTGTCAGGGTCGATCCTTCCCTGCTCATCCAAAACATCGGGATTGACATGGATGCGCAGGACTTCACAGATCACCAGGTTTCCCGCTGCATTTCCCGTTCCTGTTTCAATCACCTGAAGCACTTTGCATTCAAACTGTACCGGCGACTCCCTGACCCTGAAGGGCCTTACCAGGTCGGAGGGCTCCATGGTGAAGCCCACCATGTCGAATTCGTTGACCCCTTTGGGGTAATCAACACTTGAATCGCTTACCTGCTGCACCATTGCATAAGTCACGGCATTAATCACCACCTCGGGAACCTCCCGGATGTTGTCATAGGTGTCTTTCGTGGTACCATCCTTGCCGCGTCGCGACGGGGAGAATACCACCACCGGAGGATTGGCCCCAAAGGCGTTGAAAAAGCTGAAGGGCGACAGGTTGGGCCGGCCATCCCGGTCGATGGTGCTGGCAAAGGCAATCGGGCGGGGGGCAATCGCTCCCAGCATCAGATGGTGAAACCTGGGAATCGAAATATCACCGGGATCAAACTGCAGAAAAGGCGTCAAAGAATTATCCATAATTTTTTTTTATTAATCCCCATTCAAACGTTACGTTCATGCCTATGTTCTGATTTACCTTTCTCCCTCCCCTTCCAGGGGAGGGTCAGGGGTGGGGTCATGGTGAATGTTGTGGCGAGGGTCAGGGGTGGGGTCATGGTGAATGTTGTGGCTGAGGGTCAGGGGTGGGGTCATGGTGACCGTCTGCAGTGAGTTCCATGGAATCAGGGTTTTGCCGGCAATATCTTCGTTACCACCTCGCCAAACCCGATCCTGAGTCTCTCCTTCAGGCAATAGCCCCGCATGATGATGGTGTCGTTGTCGTGGATGAATTTCCGTTCACTGCCGTCGGCCATCTTCACAGGCCGCGTTCCCTTCCAGGCGATCTCGAGCATCGAACCGAGGGCGTCGGGCGTGGGCCCGCTGATGGTGCCCGAGCCGTACATATCCCCGACATTGATGTTACAACCATTCACCGTTTGATGGGCCAGTTGCTGGGCAAGATTCCAGTACATGAATTTGTAGTTGGAATGGCAAACCCGGTGTTCAGGCTGGTTTTCAGGCTGGATCAGCACATCAAGCTGTACATCGAAATTGTGATTCCCCTCCGATTGCAGGTAGGGCAATACGGCCAGTATCTGCAAAGGCCCGGCAACCCGGAAGGGTTCCAGCGCCTCGAGGGTCACAATCCAGGGAGAGACTACCGATCCGAAGTTTTTGGCAAGAAACGGTCCCAGGGGAACATATTCCCACCGCTGGATATCCCTCGCCGAAAGGTCGTTGAAGATGACCATACCGAAGATATAATCCTCCGCCTCAGCCGTTGTGACAGAATCCCCCAGTTCACTCTTTTTCCCGGTGATAAAGGCCAGTTCAAGTTCAAAGTCAACCTGCCGGGAGGGTCCGAACTCCGGTAGTTCCGCCGTATCGGTTTTGGTCTGTCCCTTCGGCCGGTGAATACCCGTCCCCGAAACCACGATGGAAGAACTCCTCCCGTGGTAGCCCACCGGCAGGTGCTTCCAATTCGGAAAAAGGGCGTTGGCCGGGTCGCGGAACATGATCCCCACGTTGGTGGCATGTTCAATGCTGGAATAGAAATCGGTATAATCACCCACACGGACCGGCATGAGCATCTCTGTTTCCGATACCGGGATAAGGATGCCCGGATGCTTTTCAGGATAGTCTCGTAGTTCAGGATTCCCCTCTCCGAAGATTTCAGCAATCCGTTCACGAACCGGGCGCGTCACAGACTTTCCCAGGGCAATAAACTGATTCAGTGTATTCTGGTTAAAGATGCCCGGGGGAAGGCCAAGACCGTCGAGAAATCCACCGAGCGCCAGGGCATGCAGGTCGACCACCCGATCGCCGATACGCGTTGCCGCGCGGGCGCTCCCTCCGGGCGTTTTAAAAATCCCAAAAGGGATATTCTGAATGGGAAAATCACTCCCGCTGCCCACCTCAATCCACGACTTCATCAATAAATCCATCTCCTTTATATTATCTTATTTGGTCACAATTTTACCAGTCGCGATCCTTTATCCTGTTTTGCCATAAAAGGACTCCTCCCCTGGCCTCCTACAACGTCCCTCTTTTCTCCTGTTCAAGCTCAATCGATTCAAACAGTGCCTTGAAGTTGCCTTTCCCGAACGATTTGGCGCCTTTACGCTGGATGATCTCATAAAACACCGTTGGCCTGTCCTCAACGGGCTTGGTGAAGATCTGGAGCAGGTAGCCATCCTCATCCCGGTCGACCAGGATACCCAGTTCACGCAGGGGCTGGATGGTTTCGGCAATATTGCCTACCCGTTGAATCAGCGTATCATAATAAACATCGGGCACTCTGAGGAACTCCACACCCCTGCTTTTCAGCGTTGCCACCGTTTCGAGGATATTGTCGGTGGCCATGGCTACATGCTGTACCCCGCCGCCCTTGTAAAAGTCAACATACTCCTCGATCTGCGATTTCTTTTTTCCATGGGCAGGCTCGTTCAGCGGGAATTTGATATAGAGGTTGCTGCTGGCCATCACCTTGCTCATCAGGGCTGTATATTCGGTGGAGATATCGGTATCGTCGAACGAGATCAGCTGGTTGAACCCCATGACATCATGGTAATACTTAGCCCAGGTGTCCATCTCGCCCCAGTTGACATTACCCACCATATGATCCACATACCTCAGCCCAACAGTACCGGGGCGGTAGTGCGGTTCCCATTTCACGAAACCGGGAAGGAAAACACCCTTGTAATTGCCGCGTTCCACAAAAACATGGACCGTTTCGCCATAGGTGTGAATACCCGACAATACCACTTCGCCCTGGTCGTCCTTTTCCACGACGGGCTGAAGGTAGGATTTTGCCCCGCGACGGGTGGTCTCTTCGAACGACCTGCGGGCGTCATCCACCCAAAGGGCGATCACCTTTACCCCGTCGCCATGCAGTTTGCAATGGTCGGCAATGGGAGAATCGGGGATCAACGAGGTGGTAAGCACAAAGGTGATCTTCTCCTGCCGGAGCACATAGGAGGTACGGTCTTTCAGTCCGGTCTCAAGCCCGGCATAGGCCAGCGGTTGAAATCCGAAGGCGGTCTGGTAATAATGGGCCGCCTGTTTGGCATTGCCGACATAAAACTCTACATAATCCGTACCGTTGATCGGTAAAAAATCATTCTGCGTATTCATCATTCATTTGAAGATTTGAAATTAAAACTGACTCTGTCTAAAAAACCCTGAAATCCAGGCGGCCAACTCCCCTCTCCCTCCCCTTACCTGCCTTACCATTACTATCTGCACTCCTGCATTCCTGCATTTTTCCATTGCCTACTGCCTCCACGATAAATAATACTCCGGATCCTCTATTGCAAACGCATTCCCCGTAATTTTTAGCGGCCTGAAGGTATCCACCATCAGGGCAAGTTCTCCGGTCTCCTTCGCGCCTATGCTTCGTTCCACCGCTCCCGGGTGAGGGCCGTGTACAATGCCTGTCGGGTGCAGGGTGATATTTCCCTGTTTGATATTGTTCCTGCTCATAAAGTCACCATCGACATAATAGAGCACCTCATCCGAGTCGACATTGCTGTGGTTGTAGGGCGCCGGGATGGAGCCCGGATGATAGTCATAGAGCCTGGGTACAAATGCGCAGATCACAAGGGCCGGCGTTTCGAAGGTTTGATGCACCGGGGGCGGCTGATGCAGCCTGCCGGTAATCGGTTCAAAATCGTGGATGGAGAAGGCATAGGGATAATGACAACCGTCCCAGCCGATCAGGTCGAAGGGGTGTGTGGCATAATGGTAAGGCCAGATCTGGTCGTCACGCTTGATCTTTATCAGGAAGTCGCCCTTTTCGTCATGAGTTTCCAGCATGGCGGGCTTGCGGATGTCGCGTTCGCAGAAGGGGGCATGCTCAAGCAGTTGCCCGTACTTGTTCACATACCGCCTGGGAAACCGCAGTGGGGCAAAGGTTTCAACGATGAACAGGCGGTTGTCGGGCGTGTTGAATTGCATCTGGTAGATCGTCCCGCGGGGAATCACCAGGTGATCGCCATAGCCGAACGGGATATTGCCGTAAAGAGTCTTCAGGGTGCCTTCGCCCCTGTGGATAAAGACCATCTCATCGGCCCCTGAATTTTTAAAGAAGTAGTCCGTCATCGGTTGCTGCGGGGCAGCCAGGCTGATATGGCAGTCGCTGTTGACCAGCACCGGGGTCCTGCTTTCGAGGTAATCGCCGGCCGGTAAAATGTCGAATCCCCTGAAGAGCCTGTTCTGCATGTTCTTCGCATCGGCGATGAGCGGGGCTACGGAATAGGAGGGTTCGATGCGAGTCACCATGGTGGGCGGATGACAATGATAAACAAGGGAGTAGGCATCCGAAAACCCCTCCGTCGATACCAGCTGTTCGGCATACAGGGTGCCATCGGGCTTGCGGAATACCACATGCCGTTTGCGGGGGATCTGGCCGAGTGTATAATAATGGGACATAGGTTAATTACAAAATTTACAGGTTTTACAGGTGAACTGGGGAGAGAGAGGGCAGCAGGCAGCAGGTAATAGGCAGCAGGCAATAGGCAGTAGGCAATAGGCAATAGGCAGTAGGCAATAGGCAATAGGTAGTTGATGTCAGGGGGTTATTTCGGGGATGTCGCCTTCGACGATGAGTTTGCCTTCGGTGGCGTTGATAATTTCCTGGACCGACACGCCCGGGGCCCTTTCGATAAGTTTGAAACCCTGCGGGGTAACATCGAGTACCGCCAGGTCGGAGACGATCCGTTTAACCACGCCAACGCCTGTGAGCGGGAGGCTACATCGCTTCAGCAGCTTCGATTCGCCCTGGGGGTTGGTATGCATCATGGCAACGATGATATTTTTGGCAGAGGCGACCAGGTCCATGGCGCCGCCCATCCCCTTTACCAGTTTTCCCGGGATCTTCCAGGAGGAGATGTCGCCCGTTTCCGACACCTCAAAGGCTCCCAGCACAGTAAGGTCGATATGGCCGCCGCGGATCATGGCGAAACTCATGGAGGAGTCGAAAAAGGCAGCACCCGGCAGGGCGGTAATGGTTTGTTTCCCGGCATTGATAAGGTCAGGATCGACTTCATCCCTGCCCGGGAAGGGGCCGATGCCCAGCAACCCGTTTTCCGACTGCAACACGATCTGCATCCCTTCGGGGATGTAATTGGCTACAAGCGTCGGTATCCCGATGCCAAGATTGACATAATAGCCATCCTGCAACTCCCGGGCAATCCGCCTGGCAATGCCGTTTTTATCTAATGCCATAGGTTAAAATTTCAATTTTATATGAATCATCACAATATGTTCCGGAACTTCCGGATACCCTTTCTCTCTCCCCTTCAAAGGAAGGGTCACCGGTGGGGGCCTTGATATTCATGGCTTTCACTCCTGTCTTGTGGTGGTAAACTCAATACGTTTTTCATAGTTGCTGCCCTGGAAGATCCGCTGTACGAAGACCCCGGGTGTGTGAATATGGTTAGGATCGAGCGTGCCTGCCGGGACGAGCTCTTCGACCTCGGCAATGGTAATTTTCCCTGCCGTGGCCATCGACTGGTTAAAATTATTGGCTGTATTTTTATAGACCAGGTTCCCGAAGGTATCGCCTTTCCAGGCTTTGACAATGGCAAAGTCGGCCTTCAGCCATTTTTCCTCCAGGTACATCTTGCCGTCGAATTCACGGACAGGTTTGCCGTCGGCTACCTCGGTGCCATAACCCGCCGGCACAAAAAAGGCGGGGATCCCGGCGCCACCGGCCCTGATACGTTCGGCAAGGGTTCCCTGAGGGATAAGTTCCACCTCCAGTTCCCCGCTGAGCAATTGCCTTTCAAACTCCTTGTTTTCCCCCACATAGGAGGAGATCATTTTTCGGATCTGGTGACGGCGCAGCAGCATTCCCAAGCCGAAACCATCCACCCCGGCATTGTTCGAGATACAGGTCAGACCTGTAATGTCGGCGCCTGCAAGCGCTGCAATGCAGTTCTCGGGTATCCCGCACAAACCGAATCCCCCCAGCATAAGGGTCATATCACGCTCAATTCCCTTGATTGCCTCGGCAGCATCTTTTACTACTTTGTTCATAGTTCCATATTAAACCATACCCTATTCCGGCATATTTTTATTCATTCAACAAATTTATATTAATTCTAAATAAAAACAATAATTTTGCAAAAAATTATCGTTTCATCTCAATAAAAGGTAAAAATGTTAAAACTATTCAGCCCATATACCCTTGCCGCCACTGAAGTAAAAAACAGGGTGGTGATGGCTCCCATGACCCGAAGCCGTGCGATCGGGAATGTCCCGAACGACCTTATTGCAACCTATTATGAACAACGCGCAGGCGCAGGCCTGATCATCACCGAAGGCACCTCCCCCTCCCCCAACGGGCTCGGTTATTCGAGGATCCCTGGAATTTTCAGTGAGGCACAGGTAGCCGGATGGAAGAAAACCACCGATGCCGTTCATGGCAAGGGAGGGAGGATCTTTGTCCAGTTTATGCACACAGGCAGGATGGGTCACCCGCTCAACCTCCCGGCAGGAGCCGAACTCATTGCCCCGTCGGCATTGGCTGCTCCCGGGCAGATGTACACCGACAGCGACGGCATGGTCGATATGCCCGTCCCGCGTGCTATGACAGCCGACGATATTGTCAACACCCGTAAAGAATTCATGAAGAGTGCCATCAATGCCATCACAGCCGGGTTCGACGGCGTGGAGCTGCATGGCGCCAACGGGTACCTGCTCGAGCAGTTCCTCTCCCCGCACAGCAACCAGCGCACCGATGAATACGGCGGAACCATTGAAAACCGCTGCCGCTTCGTGCTGGAGGTAGTTGAATCGGTCGGAAAAGCCATCGGCATGGACAAAACCGCCATCCGCCTTTCACCCTATGGCGTAAACGGAGGCATGCTGCCCTACCCCGAAATTGCCGAAACCTACGGTTACCTCGCTTCCCGGCTCGACGAACTGGGAATCCTCTATATCCACCTGGTCGACCATAGTGCCATGGGCGCTCCCGAAGTACCCGCTGCCATCAAACAGCAGATCCGCGAGAAACTGAAGAATACCCTGATCCTGGCAGGCGGATATTCGAAAGAGACCGCTGAACGCGACCTCCAGGCCGGACTCGCCGACCTGATCGCCTTTGGCCGCCCCTTTATCAACAACCCCGACCTGACCGAAAGAATGCTCAATAACTGGCCCGTCAATATGGAGTTGGATTACAATACTTTTTACACTCCTGGTCCACAGGGATATACCGACTATCCGTCGTACCAGGGGGAGTAGGCAGTGTTAAGAAATGTTAAAATCCTTGACATTCGACCGTTTTCAGCTATATTTGTAATAACCAATTAAATCTTGATACAAACAAAAAAAGACAAAAAATCATAGTTTATTCTTATTGTGTTTCGCCTATACCGGAACATATTCTCAGGCCAAGGCCGATCCAAAATCGTAACGATTGATGGACAATAAAAATCGCGAATGCGAGACCGCCCCCAAATACGGGGCGGTTTTTTTTTGCAGGAATGAACTTTCCATACCTCAGTTACAGGGTGGCCGTCAGTTTTACCTTGTGGCCGGGCAGGCTGCAGGCTTCGGCAACGATGACTGTTCCGCCAAGGGTTGCCAGCAGGGCGGTGGCCGTATATTGGAATTGCCTTTTATACTGGCTCAGGCTGCCGTCTCCCGATTCAACGGGCAGACCATTGCCGCTGGTAATCAGGAAAGAAACCCGTGTAACTTTTGAAAGATCCCGGCCCCTGACGATGATCGTATCGCCCGGTTTCCCGAGATAATCAGAAGTATCAAGCTGAAGATCCTCCAGCGGTGTCATATACTCGCTCAAAGCCTTGAGATAGACACTCTTTTTCCGCGGCGTCCTGTTATGATAGATCGCTGCCAGTTCAGGATCCTGCAACACCATTCTGGCATATTGGACCGCCTCCCTGAACTTATCCTGTGCATCCAGCTGGCTGGCTGACGATTTGCGGGCCGGCCGGGAAACCGGAACCGTGAGGACGACCTTCCCATTGCGCCCCTTCAGCAACACCTCATTCCCAAATATTCCGCTGTAATTCCCTGTTAACCCCTTCTTTGATTTTAACATAGAATGAATTTTGATCAGGAACCAACATCCTCTTTGCCAACACAAATATAATAAATCACGGCGTTAAAATCCAGTAAATGACCAAATTTTCTTCGGTCGCCCTAAGTAACATCGACACTATTTCTACGGTTATAATCCGATTGCTCTTCGATCGTTCTTCGATCATTCTTCGATCGTTCTTCGATTTTTCTTCGATTTTTCTTCGAATACCCTGCGCTATTTCTACAATTGGTGATTTGAGAAGTTCCGGAATACGACAGTTAATGTCCGGACGGCTTTCTTCTATCCATTCATCTGATAATTGAACAAACCCTGACCCGATTAAAATAAATTTCATAATTTTATTGCCGCATGGCCCGTCGAACTTCAGGCCTGATAACCCAAAAACGCAGGCAATGAAACCGATGATCACCCTTTTGCTCCTTTTCGGAATTTTTTTTATGCTCTGTGGTTGTAAGAAAAAATCCTCCACCAGCCAGCCGGCCGCCACGGCATCAGTTTTCAGTAACAAGTTTGACACCCAGGCCGACCTGGCTGGCTGGATCTCCACCGTGGGAGGAGAGGCGGTTCTCGATAACGGCGCCGTGAAATTTCAAAACATAACCTCCTGTTTCCATTACGAAACAGCCAGTTTGATCGCGGTTCAGCAGGGTAAAACCTATATTTTGAAAATCACCGGTAAAGTTAACTACCATGTCTCCGGCGATCCTATGCTTTGCGCAGGGGATTTCCTGGTCGAAGTCATCCAGGAGGGCAACTACCTGGTTTCAGAGAGTTTCGGGGATCATCCCGCCCTGACCACGGTCTCTTATGCCTTTACCGCTGCCACATCGGCAAGTATCAAGATCAAATTCCTGATCGGAACCTCCCGGGGAGCCTGGATTGACAACATTGAACTGGTGGCGAACTGATGTAAACACCGGCTTGAAAACCGGAACCAGAACGTAAAAATGACTTCCGGAGATAAAAAAGAACAACCCGTAATTGGCTTCGCATCACGCGAAGAATGGGCCGCCTGGCTCGAACAGCACCACGCAGGTTCGGCCGGTATCTGGCTGAAATTCAACAAAAAAGATTCCGGCCTGGCTTCAGTTACATACCACGAAGCCCTTGACGTGGCCCTGTGCTACGGATGGATCGACGGGCAGCTGAAGACCTTCGACGAAAACTCCTATCTCCGGAAATTTACGCCGCGCCGCCCGGCAAGCACCTGGTCAAAAACGAATATCGGACATGTGGCCAGGCTGGAACAGGAGGGGCGGATGCGACCACAGGGACGGATGGCCGTGGATGCGGCAAAAGCCGATGGGAGATGGGAAACAGCCTATGATTCACCCGGCAACATGTCGACCCCCGGCGACCTTCTCACGGAACTTAACAAAGACAGCGAAACCCTGGCCTTCTTCGAATCGCTGGATAAAACCAACAAGTATTCCATCGCCTGGCGACTGCAGACCGCCAAAACACCCAAACTCAGGGAACAGCGGATGAGGTCGATCATCGCGATGCTTGAACGGCGGGAAAAATTCCATGCGTAACATTACCTAAATTTATCCAATGAGAAAAATCCTGACAATTACACTGCTCCTTTTATCTTCCGCGGTATTCAGCCAGATTAAACCTGTCAATTTTGACGGCTGCAAATACGATATGTTTTTTGTCAGCGCCGATGCCCAGCCCTCCTGGAAAGCCGACAGCCTGAACCTTGCGTCGTGGCTTAACGGGTATTTCGCCCGCCAGCCGGAGAAGATCCCCGTTGATGCCAGCGGAAGGATCATCCTGGGAATTATTATCTACGAGGATGGCCATACCTGTTGCCACTCTTTTATCGACCTGACGAAAAACAAGCTCGACCCTGAAATTTTCCCCCGTGCAGTTTTCCAGATGCCCAAATGGAAGCCTGCCAGGCAAAACGGCAAACCCGTTATTTTTCTGAACAACCTGGTCCTGGAGATCAAAGACGGGCTTTTCCGTTAGAACCTTGCATCCACCCGCTAAACAATTCTCAAATGACCCCTTTCCGGCTTGTTTGTCCGACCGTTGCACTGCTGGTTTTTCTCTTTCTTTTTTCATCCTGCAGGAATAAACCTCTCCCCTGCGGGGACCCGCCCCCGGCGTTTGTCCGGATCATCCTTACCGATCAGCACGACAGCCTGCTGGTAGGGAAAAAATACAATCCTGATTCCATAAGCCTCATGGCAAATCATGAAAAGATAAGCCTGTCGGTCGAAAAAGGGATCATCACGCTGCATTATGCAGGGCTGGAAAAGTACAACAGCGAAAATTATTGGCTTACCCTGTCAAAAACCGATACCGATACGCTCCGGTTGACGGTCACCAAACACAGCGGGAGTTGCTGGGATTACGATGAATTCAGCAACCTGGTCTATAATTCAGCAACCGTTTCCCCGGTATCATACGATAAATTTGTATTCAAAATAGTAAAGCCGTAGCGTTCTCCACAGGTTCCCTGGTTCAGCTTTTTGGCCTGCTCCTTCTGAAGAGCAGCCTTAAAAGCAACTGGTCAAAGATAAAGGTGAAGAAGATGACGGATGCCACGATGGTGACCATCTGCCAGTGGCTCATGAGCATCATTACCACCGGCGATTTACTCGTCGTGCCGGGAAACAGCAACACCACCGCCAGGATGGCCAGGGCGCCCGTCACCAGCAGGATCTTCAGGGCAAACTCAAAAAACAGGTCACGCGCAGAAAGCCGTTTTTCCAGCCTGCTCACCAGCAGGTCGGTGAAGGCGGGGTCAAGCTCCACTCCGGGGAACTCCCGGAGGGCCTCGTCCACAATCGCATTGATCTCATCTCGTCGGTTCATTTGGGTCATGTTCAGCATAATCCTTAATTTGCTTCAAACAATACAGTCCTGATCTCCGGGATCGCCGCGATCATCCTGTCGTGGATGATCTGCCGCCCGCGGTTCAGGTAACTCTTTACCGTTCCTTCGGGCATGCCCGTGATTTCTTCAATTTCCGCGTATGAAAACCCCTCCAGGTGGTACAGGGTGACCACCACCCTGTAATGTGCCGGCATGGCATCGATGATCAGATGCACCAGGTTTTTCAGGGCTTTCCGGTCATGACTGCCCAGGTTCGGAGAAATGTCAACCTTTGCCAGCATCGCGGGGGTGAAATTTTCAACGGCCTTGATCATCTCGCGCTTATTGCGGCGGAGGTGATCAATACAGATATGCCAGGTGATGGAGCCGATCCAGGTCGACAATTTCGACTCCCCCCTGAATTTCCCGATATCACGGTACACGCGCAGGAACACCTCCTGGCAGATATCCTCGCCATCCTCGCGCCGGTCGGTCATCCGCGTCACCATATGCCACACCAGGTTCTTGTATTTTTCAACAAGAAACCTGAAAGCGTGGGTGTTCCCATCCCTGACAGAGGCTACCAGCGTGTTATCGTCCATTGTAAGGTTAGTCGCCTGAACCGGCAAAAGGTTGCAGTTCCGGAGAAAAAAATATTTTCACAAATCTGCAACCTTTTAGCAGGTAACCCGACTGATGATTCATAAACCATTTAAAACTGAAAATCATGATGCAAGATGTGTTGATTCCCGCAATCGTATTCTTTGGCCTTTATCATATCATAAAGATGTTCACCGATTTCCTGCTGAAGCGGAAGATCATCAAGGCCGGACATATTGACAAGGCCGGCATCCTTGACCCGGTCACTGCAGTTAGTGAAGAGAACCGGTTTCCCACGCTGAAATGGGGGCTCGTGTCGCTGATGGCCGGTATAGGCCTGATCGTGATCGAACTCATGAGCCGCGGGGGAGAGATCTCCTGGGTAAAAGGCTACAACTCGCTTCTGCCTGTCGGTATCGAACTGGTCTTTATCGCCGCCGGGTTCCTGATCTATTTCTTCCTCGTCACAACGAAGAAGCGGTAAGAAGGTACCCCCCCCGGTCACCCCCTTCGGGCCCGAGTTCAATGACATGGCCAGCCCGGGCGATGATATCGGGGTCGTGCTCGATAACCAGCAGGGTGTGCCCCTGGGCCGCCAGCTCACCGAAAAGGGTCATCAGGTATTCAATATCACGAAAATGAAGTCCGGTGGAGGGTTCCTCGAAGAGGTAAAGAACGGTCCCCTTCCCCGGCTTCATCAGTTCGGCGGCCAGCACAAGCCGCTGGGCCTCGCCTCCCGAGAGGGTGTCGAGCGGCTGTCCAAGCTGAAGATAGCCAAGTCCTACCCTTTCCAGCATCTGCAGTTGCAATAAGAGGTTTTTCTGGCCGGCAAAAAACAGGATGGAGCCTGTAACCGTCATTTCCAGCACATCGCCGATGGAAAGCCCGTTAACCCTGCATTGCAGCACCTCATCGCGAAACCGTTTCCCGTGGCATTTTTCACAACTCATCCTTACATCGGAGAGAAAGTCCATCGAAACCCTGATCTGACCGGCTCCCTGGCATGCTTCACATTGCCCCTGTTTGTTCAGGAAGGAGAAGTGGTTTTTGGTAAATCCCCCAACGTGCGCCCCGTCGCTGGCGGCAAAAAGGTCGCGGATGCGGTCGGAGATACCGGTATAGGTGGCCGGGGTGGCCATGGGTGAAGAAAACCCGGTACGCTGGTGTACCGCCACCACCCGCTGAAAATTTTCAAATCCGGTAACCGACGAACATCCCACGGGCCGGCCCGCCTCATACGATTCCAGGATCACCCCGGTCATCAGGGTCGACTTCCCGCTCCCGGAAACGCCGGTAAGGGCAATGATCCCCCCTGCCGGTATATCAATATTGAACCCCTTGAGATTGTGGGCAAAGGCATTACGGATGGATAACCCGGGCGGTAGCTTGCCTCTTCCCGCTACTGATCCTGCATGCATTCCCGGCATCACGGAACCCGGCACCGCTCCTGCCAGCAGGTACGGCCCCGTTACAGAGGCCTTGTTTTGCATGATCTCCGCCGGCGTCCCCGCTACCACGATGCTGCCTCCCTCCTTTCCCGCGCCCGGCCCCATATCGATCACATGGTCGGCCGAGAGGATCACCTCCCGGTCGTGTTCTACAATGATCACGGTGTTTCCCGCCTCCTGCAGCGACCTGATCAGGTTCATCAGCTTTCGGGTATCCTTCGGATGAAGTCCGATGGTGGGTTCATCCAGCACATAGGTGATCCCGGTCAGCCCGGAACCCAGCTGACCAGCCAGCCTGATCCGTTGCCCCTCCCCGCCCGAAAGGGTCGAAGAGAGCCTGTCGAGGGTCAGGTAGGAGAGCCCAAGATCGCTGAGAAAGCTGAGTTTCCTGAGTATTTCACCTACAAGGGGCGTGAAAATCTCACCATCGGCTGTATTTTCCGGAAGGGAGAGCATCCTGTTGAAAAAGTCAATGGCTGCCGAAACGCAAAGGGATGAAACCGCAGCGATATTCTGCCCCACGATATGATATGCCAGCGCTTCACGCCGCAGACGCGAGCCCCCGCAGAGGTCGCACGCCCGTGAGGTCATCAGGTTCATCATGCTTTCACCCCGGTGATCGGCATGTTTGCGGGAATACTCCTCGTTCACCAGGTTTATCAACCCTTTCCATGGTCCCGCGAAATGATGCTCGCCGGTATGGTTATCCCTTTTGAACTGCCAGTTCACCTCGTACACCTCCTCCCCTGTCCCCACAAGGGCCAGCGATTGTGCCTCAGGGGAAAGTGCGGTCCACGGCTGCTGAAAATCGATGGCATGGCGGTCGCCCGCGGCACGCAGGGTCGCTGTATACTGGCCAAAGGGATCGCCGTAAAACCTGCCGGTTTTCGTACCCTCCATCGCCCCGTCGAGGACCGACTTCGCGGGATCGGTGATTAACATTCCGGGATCGCAAACCGTTTTGAAACCCAGCCCGTCGCATGCCGGACAGGCACCGTGCCGGTGGTTGAATGAAAAAAGGGAGGAGGAAGGAGGAAGATAGGATTTCGAAAATTGACTATTGAATAATGAATCCTGAATACCGGACGATGAGCTCTGTGGCCCGGGTTCCGGATCCTGAGCGGCAGCGGATTCACATTTTTTCCCGGCCCTGGAAAATAACAGCCGGTAATGATCATAGATGCCCGTAAGCGTCCCAACGGTGGAGCGGGGATTTTGACCCAGGCCGCCCTGCCCCACGGCAAAGGTGGGGGTGAGCCCCGAAACTTCTTCAAAATCGGCCTTTTCCTTAATGCCTACACGGCTGCGCACATAGGGTGAAAAGCTCTCCAGGAACCGGTTCTGCCCCTCCGCGAAGATCGTGTCAAAGGCCAGCGACGACTTCCCGCTTCCCGAAACTCCGGTGATCACCGTGATCAGGTTATGGGGGATGTGTACATCGATATTTTTGAGATTATGGGTCGAAACACCACGGAAAAAGATTGAATTCTGAATATTGAATACTGAACGCTGAAGGCTGAATTTCCCGGTATACAAACCGTCCTCTGTTATCCGATCCCCTCCATTCTGCATTTGATATTCGATATGCGATATCCGGTATCCATTTCCCTGTTCCCGAAGTGCCCCGGCCGTTGCAGATCCTTCACAATGCAGCAGCCCGGATGGCGTTCCGGAGAAAAGCAACCGGCCGCCGTCGCGCCCGCTGCCAGGTCCAAGATCGACGATATGGTCGGCCGCGGCGATAATTCCCAGGTGATGTTCGATCAGAATTACCGTGTGGCGCTGGTCGACAAGCCGGTTGATGGCCGAAAGCAGGATGGTCACATCGGCCTGGTGCAGTCCGGTGGTGGGTTCATCCAGGATATAAAGCGTATGTGCCGCTGCAGGTTTGGCCAGTTCCGTGGCCAGCTTGATCCGCTGCGCCTCTCCACCGCTCAGGGTGGAAGAGCGTTGCCCGAGGGCGATATAGCCAAGCCCAAGGCTGTCGAGGGTTTCGAGGTAACGCAGGATCTTTGGTTCTTCCCTGAAAAAGATTACTGCCTCCGAAACGGTCATCCCGAGGATATCGGAGATATTCTTCCCCCGGAAAGTTATGGCAAGCGTTTCCTCGTCGAAGCGGCGGCCTTCGCAGCCATCGCACAATACCTCCACGTTACCCATGAAGTGCATCCCTACCTGCTGGTAACCGGCTCCCTGGCACGATTCACAGCGCCCACCCGCGGTGTTGAACGAAAACCGGCTTTTATCATACCCCCGGGCAGCCGATTCGGGCAGGGCGGTAAAGAGGTCGCGGATGGGGTCGAACAAGCCGGTATAGGTGGCGGGATTGCTCCGGGGCGTACGACCGATGGGCGACTGGTCGATCGAGATCAGCTTGCCGATGCCCTCCCATCCCGTGATGGCACGGTGACGGCCAACAGGTTCATTGTCGCCATGGAGCTGGTTTTGCAGGAATGCCCCCAGGATATGGCGGGTCAGGGTTGACTTGCCGGCACCCGATACGCCGGTCACCACGTTCAGCGCCTGCAGACGGAAACTGACATCGATATTTTTCAGGTTGAAGGCGGTGGCCCCTTCAATGGTAAGCATGCCGCTGCCCTCACGGCGAACGGTGGGACCCTCGATTTGTTCATACCCATAGAGAAACGCCAGCGTGCGGCTTTTACGTTTTTCATCCTCCGGCAGGTCATCGGCTTGAGCAGGTGTCCCGTTAAAGAGTACCTCGCCCCCGTGGATCCCCGGGCCGGGACCGATATCGATCAGCCAGTCGGCATGGCGGAGGAACTCCTCTTCGTGCTCCACCACGATTACGGTGTTTCCCTTGTCGCGCAGCTCTTTGAGGATGGAGATAAGCTGCCCGACATCATGTGGGTGCAGTCCGATGGAGGGTTCGTCGAAGATACAGATCATCCCGCTGAGGCCGGTTGCTGCCTGGGTGGCCAGCCGCAGCCGCTGTGATTCGCCACCGGAGAGGGTTGTCGATTCACGGCTGGCGGAGAGGTATCCCAGCCCGAGCCGTTCGAGCATGGCAGCCTGTTTTGTGATCTGCCCGATGATGGGTGCGGTTACGGCTGGCAGGATGCTGGTAAAACGCTCGCCAGCCAGCACCTGGCGCAGCTCATCGAGCTGCATGGCTGCAAGATCAGCGATGGAGAAGCCCCCTGCCTTTACCGACAGTGCCTTTTCATTGAGTCGTTGGCCGTGGCAGACCCTGCATTTCCCGCTGCGGACGAACCGCAGGATATTCTTATTCCGGTCGCGCTGCAATATCGCCTCCATAACCGGCAGGATGCCCTTGTAATAGCCCATCTCGCGAGGCTTCGCGGTGATCCCGGCCCATTTCATCCGCGATTCCAGCGGGTGTTTGCCATAGGGGATCTCGATCTTGTCGCTGCCGTAAAGGACGATATGTTTCTGTTCAGGGGTGAGACCCTTCCAGGGAATGTCGGTATGAAACCCCTCCGCCCGGCAAACCTGGTCGAGCACGGCCATGGTGACCTGGGAGTAGATGATATAGCCGTTGGGGGTGGTGATGACCAGGGCCCCCTCGCGCAGGGTCTTGTTTTCATCGGCGATGAGCAGCTCCGGGTCGAGGAAATCCTCCACCCCCAGCCCCTTGCAGGAGGGGCATGCCCCTTCGGGCGAGTTGAAGGAAAAGAGGCTCCTGTTTACCGTGAAGGGCGCAACCCCTTCGGTGACCGTTCCGGCCCTGGCGAACATAAGCCGCAACAGGTCGTAGATGCCGGTGATGGTACCCACCGTCGAGCGGGGATTCGACACCACCGACCGCTGATTCAGGGCGATGGCGGGTGAGAGTCCCTCCACCCGCTCCACATCCGGGGTTTTCAGCTTGCCCATGAACTGCCGGGCGAAGGCCGAAAAGGAGCCCAGGTAGCTGCTTTCCGCCTCGCGGTAAAGCACGTCGAAGATCAGCGACGATTTCCCCGACCCCGACACCCCGGTGACCACAATCAGTTTATTCTTCGGAAATTCAAGACTAACGCCACGCAGGTTATGTTCTGAGGCGCGGGAGATGCGGATGGTTGGGTCGGCGTTCATGGGGTTTGCAAGAGAATTTTGGAACTTTGACAAGTAATGTATTATCGGCTGCGATTCCCTGCAAAAATAGAGACTTTAAGGGCTCATAAATCGACTTTTACAAATGCCAATCCGGATTTTGTAATATCTTTGCATCCGGCTGCAAGATCATTCAAGGGGTATTAGCTCAGTTGGCCAGAGCGCTGCGTTCGCAATGCAGAGGTCACCGGTTCGACTCCGGTATACTCCACAATTAAAATATTTATCAGGCTGTAAACCACGTGTTTGCGGCCTGTTTTGTTTTCTGTCCATACGGAATCACATACACTTTCAAAGCGGTTTGGGGTTCTTTGCCCTTTCTTGGTTCCCCTTTTTTCACGTCTCCTATCCCATCCGCGGCAATGGTGCCGGGCTATTATTCATTTATAAAACCTATTCACTATGAACAACACTACTGAAACAATGACCGCAGAACAGATTATTAACCAGGTATCCGTTTTGGATATCCCTGAATTCCGGGCAGACTTACGGAAAATGACGGATCAGCATTTCTCAATTGTGCCAGTGTCGGCAATAATCCTGAACCTTATCACTGTGCGTTCATGGCAGTTGATTCACTATTAAAGGAAATCAGTGAGCTAAACAAGCAGAACAAGAACTCAAAATGGTTGCTTAAATGCAGTCACAGGCCCCGGTAATACTGCCGGGGGGCCTCTTACTATTGGGTCTGTCACGTCTGACAAATCTAAACCCGTTCAAAATTTGGAAATCGTCCCCCCTCTGGGTCCCAAAAACGCTCTTGGGTGACGCTCGCGACCCCTCCGGGATGTTCGATTAAATTCACCGTTTGACGCAAACAAACACCCTATGATTTTTCATAGTCGCATTTTTTTCAGTTTCCAATCTGGGACATTCAGTATCTTTGAGGTGGTCTTATAAAGTATAAGCAGTTTTGATGGCAGCATCTTTAATAGTTGTTCTTAGTCCGTAAATTAATTCCATTACTATGAGAACGCTTATCCCCCTGATCCTGATTTTGCTGGCTACTCATCTAAAAGCCCAAACCCTCAAAGCAGTCAACGATACAATCGAACTGGTGCCAGGGTTGCCTGTAACGATTAACCTGCTTGCCAATGATACCATCCCTGCAGGTGATTCAATTAAGATAACGGGCGGTGTAAACTTTACCAGGAGCCTGGTATTAAACACATGGAAGTACAAAGGATGGTTTACCTATGTTGCCAATCAATGGGGATTTGAAGGGACCGTGATCAGCCAGTATATAGTGACAGATGTTACCACCCAGAAATCCACTACTGCAAAGATCATCGGGCATATTCGTGATAAAAGTTATGATTCCCTCGCAGTCAATAATATTGATGCTTGGTTTAATGCATCGGGTATGAATTTTTGTTTACCCTTTGCCAATCCGGGTGGAGGGAATGGTTTTAACATTCCAGCAGGAAGCATCCATAAACTGATTTATTCAAACTCTCTGTGGATTGGAGGACAGGATCAGGATAACAATTACTATTTTGCCGGTGAACGATACCGAACGGGAAGTAGTGGCAGCCCGGGCACCCATCCCGATTATTATGCCGGCCCGGTGATGGATAGTGTCAATTATTCTGCATACCAGGATACGCTCTGGAATTATATTTGGAAAATTAAAAAATCAGAAATTGAATACCATAAACTCCATTGGCAGGATGCTGGCTATCAACCTATTATTAATATTTTAAGATGGCCTGGCAATGGAAACATTAACATCGGCCAGGGAGCGCAACTGGCCCCTTTTTATGACCGGAACCAGGATGGCATTTATAATCCAATGGATGGCGATTACCCGCTCATAAGGGGCGACCAGGCCTTGTATTTTATTTTTAATGATAACCGTGGACCTCACCTTGAATCGGGAGGACAAAGAACCCTGAAAGCAGAAATCCATGCAATGGCTTATGGATGGGATATGCCCGGTGATTCGGCGTTTAATAATACCTTGTTCTTAAATTACAGGATATTTAACCGCTCACAAAAAACTTATTTCAATACCAGTCTGGGAATCTTTTCAGATATTGATATCGGGTTTTACAACGACGATTTTGTCGGTTGTGATGTCTCCAGGGGAAGCTATTTTGGTTATAACGGACTTGCTGTTGACGGAACCGGTCAGTCCTATGCTTACGGTGCTCACCCCCCGGCACAATCCGTTACTGTGCTTGCTGGGCCGAAAATGGACCCCACCGGGGTCGACAGGTCTAAAACAGACGGTAGCGGACATCCATTATGTAATGAAAGCATTAATGGTGTTGGATTTGGTGACGGGATCGCAGATAATGAGAGAATCGGGCTGAGTAGTTTCACATGGTTCCAAGGGTATGATGCAATTTATCCCTATATGTACATGCCTTCAAAATTTGTTGATTACTGGAATTACCTGCATACCCAGTGGATTGATAATGCAGGGTTAGCCTACGGGGGATTTGGTCATACTGGTTACGGCAGTTCCGGGCCATTATGCCGTTTTATGTTGCCCGGCGAATCCGATACGTTAAACTGGGGAACTGGGTGCGTGCCGCCCAACGGGCAGAAGAATTGGACGGCCTTAACAGCCGGGTTCAAACCGCATGACATTTCCGGTCTTGGCTGCGTTGGCCCCTTTACCTTCCGCCCTAACGAAATGAAGGAACTTGACCTGGCTTTTGTATTTGCCCGCGATTACACCAGCCCGGATACGCTGGCCTCGGTCACGAAACTGATGCAGATGATCGATACCATCCGACATGCCTTCGTTACGAACAAACTACCTGGCGGCGGGTCGTTTACCGGTATTCACGAAATGGAGGTTTCGCGGCAGCCCTCATTGAATCTTTATCCAAACCCGGCATCCGATGCAGTCCATATAGACATTAATTTGCCACTTGAGGTACCGTCCTTGCTTATGTTGTATAACGATCAGGGCAGTTTAATGTACTTGCGGAAACTGGCTAAAGGAACAACCAAAACCTTACTTGATGTTTTGGATTTTCCGCAGGGGCTATACCTGGTCGTAGTTCAATATCAGGGATTTAGGATGTCGGGGAAATTATCGGTGGTGAGGTGATGTGGGTGGTTATAACCACAGAAGCACAAAGAAAAGATTAAGGAAACAAATAAATTTGCCCCGTTTTTACGAGTGGTTAACCAAACTTAATTCCCAATTTTGAACTGTCAACCAATTAATTATTTAATTAGTTCATATTGGAATGATATCAATTTTATTGCCAGTAAAACGGCCCCATATTAGCCTTTTTGAACTCTTTTAAGAATGCGGCATGGTATGCTGCCCCTCCCTGGTGACCGTATAGCGGCGCCCCTGTTTGGTCGTATAACGAAGGTATCGCAGGGCAACGATGTACCGCTTGGCGGATATCCAGGGTAACCCCGTTATAACGACACCCCGGACCCGGAAATCTTTAAATACCCGGCCTCTCTCAATCCAAGCCTTTCCTTGATTTTCGTATAGTATGGACACTTAAACATGATTATGTTATTACGAATAGAATAATTATCTCAATTGGTTGGGATAATTTACTCAGTACAATGAGTAACCTAAAATTTGACTCTCCTGTCAGCAGGTTCACCCAGGGAAACAACCGGAATAGCCTCCCCCCGCCCCCATCCTCCTGCCAGGCGATGAAGTTTACACTACCTTTGCCTCAGATGCACCGCTTTTAACGCTGCACCTGAAACGACGACCGGTGAATACCCCTGGGAGCCGGCATTGCCGTTGCTATTTATCCGTCACTTGTGAGAAATCAAATTATCCTGCTATTGCTGTTACTCCCGCTTTTGGCTGCCGCGCAGCCCGACTCTGCCCTGATTTCCGGCGGGAACGGCAGCCCGGGTTTCGCCATCCAGGGGATGTACCAGAACGGGTATGTGCTCGGCACCAACAAATTCCTCAAGGGGATCAACGCCGAGGCGGTAAAAATCAACTCCTTCCAGGCATTTTCATTAAAGTTTTCGGTGCAGACAACCGGGAAAAACGCGTGGCAGCAATCCTACAACTATCCACAGTATGGTCTGGGACTTTACCTGGCCGATTTTTTCAGGCACAAGGAGGTTGGCGTACCCGTAGCGGTTTTCGGTTTCTTCAATGCACCCTTTAAACGGTGGAAAAAGCTGGTGTTCAACTACGAGATCGGCTTTGGTGCCACTTTCAACTGGAGATCGTATAACCCGGTAACCAATCAATACAACGTAGCCATCGGTGCTGGAGAGTCGTTCATGATCGACGCTGGACTCAACCTGCAATATCTGGTCACGCGCCGGCTCGAACTTTCAGCGGGCTTCAGCCTGACCCATTTTTCAAACGGGGCGCTGAAGGAGCCGAATTCAGGGTTCAACACCATCGCCCCGAAGATCAGTGTCCGGTATAACTTTTTCGATCAGCCTGACTTTATTAAACGGGATATTCCCCGTTTCAGGCCGTGCAGCGAATGGCTCTTTTCCGCCTACGGCGGTGTTAAAAACGTGGTCTTTGATACAGTCAGCCTGCCCCTGCTCGAAAAATACGAAGGGGTCTGGTTCCCTGTTTTCGGCGTTTCCGTTGTGTTTAACCGCCAGTTGAACCACAAGTCGAAAATCGGCATGGGAGTCAATACAGGGTACGACGGGGCGATCAACGCACAGGCAGCCGTTGAGGCAAACGAGGTGGATTCGGACGGCGGGAAGTTCACCGACAAGATCATGATCAGCATTTACCCCTCCTATGAACTGGTGATCCATCACGTCTCAATTCTTATCCAGCCCGCTTTTTACCTCTACAGGAAACAAGTGGTGCATCAATCCCCGGTGTTTCACCAGCGGGTCGGGCTGAAATACCATATTACCGAACATCTCTTTCTGGGGATTACGCTGGTGGCATACAAGTTCCATGTTTCTGATTTCATTGAATGGAACATCGGTTACCGGCTGTAAAAGGCACATTTCCCGGGGCTGATTCTTTCTCACTGATCCCCTTGATTCCGGGGGTATGAATGTTGTATATTTGACCGTACAACAACTAACCCGCTAAACGATCGCTATGGAAATTAAACACAATGTTGTAGGATGGTTTGAGATACCGGTTACCGATATGGACCGCGCCGTCAGTTTTTATGAAGCAGTATTTGATTTCACTCTCACCCGTGCAAAGGTAGGTCCGGTGGATATGGCCTGGTTTCCCGGGTTGGCCGATTCGATTGGTTCGTCCGGTTCGCTGGTATCGATGGCCGGCCAGTATAAACCCTCGTCCGACGGGGTACTGGTTTATTTCACGGCATTCAGCGGCGATGTTTCGAATGAACTTGCACTGGCCGTTGTGGCTGGTGGTTCGGTTTTAATGCCCAAAACGCTTATCACCAAAGAGATTGGTTATATGGCCATCTTCCGTGACAGCGAAGGAAACCGCATTGCCCTCCATACGCATTAAGATCCACAGGGAATCAGCAGCTAACCGGAAAACGAATTGACCATTATTCAACATTCATAATTCAGCGTTCATTATTCGATATTCATGATCCGTTTCTAAGATTTCTCACATGAAAAAGAGCAAATGGCCTGTGATCCTGGGTGCTCTGGCAGCTGCCCTGGTGTTGATTGCAACCGTTATCGTCTGTTATATCGTCTGGTTTCTTCCCGACATCCCCGTGCGGGAAATCAAACCCGGAACGTCTGGGACCAGTATCGAACACGGGAAATACCTGGCAAACCATGTGATGGTATGCATCGATTGTCATTCAACGCGTGACTGGTCAAAATTCTCGGGGCCCGTCGTTGCCGGGACCGATGGCAAGGGAGGAGAGGTGTTTGATGAGAAGATGGGATTTCCCGGGAATTTCAGGTCGCCCAACATCACGCCCTATACCCTGAAGGAGTGGACCGATGCTGAAATTTACAGGGCCATCACCAGTGGGGTCAGCCGCGACGGCCATCCCCTGTTTCCCATCATGCCCTATCCTGCCTACGCGACGCTGAATACCGGCGATATCTTCGATGTGATCGCCTATATCCGAACGCTGCAGCCGGTCACCTTTACGCCACCCCGCTCCGACCCTGCCTTCCCGATGAACATCGTACTGCACCTCTTTCCGCGCGTGCCCTCTCCTTCGGCAAAACCGCCCTGGTCCGACACGGTAAAATATGGTGAATATGTCGTCAGGGCTGCCGGATGCGTGGAATGCCATACGCCTGCGCGGCACGGGCAGATCGACAAGGCACTTGCCTTTACGGGGGGAAGGGAATTCGGACTGTCAGGCGGGATGCTCTGCTCCGCCAACATCACCCCCGACCCTGAAACCGGTATCGGCAACTGGACACGGGAGGTGTTTATCGCCCGTTTCAGGAGTTATGACCCTACGGTACACCCTCCTGTCAGCCTGAATCCCGGCGACCAGCAGTCGATCATGCCATGGACGATGTATGCGGGGATGACCACCACCGACCTTTCCGCCATATACCATTACCTGTTTAGCCTGAAGCCCGTCAGGAACGAGGTGCTCAAACACCGGCCAATGGTGAACAAATAGTGAATTTCCAGAAAGAATAATCAGAGAGCAGCAAGGGAGGCCTTTGCCGACTGGAACTCATCCATGATACCGTGGATGATCTCTGCGACGGGTTTAATGTCGTGGATCAGGGCGGCGGCCTGGCCGATCTCGAGTTCACCATCTACAATGTCGCCATCGAACATCCCCAGTTTTGCCCGGCCTTTACCCAGGAATTGTTTCAACTCTTCAGGCAGGGCGCCCTTTGACTCCATTTCCATCACTTCGTTTAAAAACCGGTTCCGGATCAGTCGTACCGGCATAACGGCCTTCAGCGATAAAAAGGTGCCGCCATCCTCTGCTTCGACTACCATTTTTTTAAAGGAGCTATGGGCCGACGATTCCTCAGATGCCACAAACCGGCTGCCCATCTGTATGCCATCGGCTCCCAGGGCCATCGCGGCCAGCATCCCCCTTCCGGTAGCGATGCCTCCCGCTGCAATCAACGGCAGCCTGGTAGCTTCTCTGATCAGGGGGATCAGGGTAAAGGTGGTGGTCTCTTCGCGACCGTTATGGCCGCCGGCTTCAAAACCCTCGGCCACCAGGGCATCCACCCCAGATTTTTCACATTTGAGTGCCGACTTCACATTGGGTATCACATGCACCACGGTGATGCCGTGCTCTTTTAATTTGTGCGTCCAGGTGGCGGGATTCCCGGCAGAGGTGACGACGATCTTCACCCCTTCACGGATGATGATGTCAAGTTGCTCCTCCACCCTGGAATAGATCAGGGGGATATTTACCCCGAAGGGTTTGCCGGTGGCAGCTTTACATTTGCGGATATGCTCTTCAAGCAGTTCAGGGGTCATCGAGCCGGCCCCGAGCAGGCCAAGGCCGCCTGAATTGCTTACCGCAGCAGCCAGGCGCCAGCCGCTGCACCAGATCATGCCACCCTGGATGATGGGGAGATCGATGCCAAAGAGATGAGTGATGGGAGTGGTCATTCAGTTGGTGTAATAGTAATCGTTATCGGGAAGGAGAAGGGACATGCACCACACCAGGCACAGTAGAACACATAAGGATCAAAAAAGGAGGGAATAAACAGGGTCAGGATGATAAAAAAACCCCGGCCAACATCCTTTTAATTTTCCTATTGTGCCCTATGTGCCTATGGTGGTGAAAAAAACCTATTCCCCCCGTTTGTAAACAATTGAAACCAGCGACTTGTCATCCCCGCCCATATTCACGGTAAGCCCGTAGGGGCGTTCGGCAGGGATGGGTACCTGCGCATCGCCGGCTTTGCCGGTAAGCTGTTCAAGGATGGTCACCGCCTGGTGAACGCCGGTGCCCCCGGTGGGATGTCCCCAGCCGATGAGCCCCCCGGTGGTGTTGACCGGGATGCGGCCGCTGCGGGCTGTATTTCCCTCCAGGATGAAATCGGCCCCTTTGCCCTTTTCGGCAAAGCCAATGGCTTCCATGCACATCAGCCCGGCAATGGTAAAGCAATCATGGATCTCGGCCGTAGCCACCTGGTCGCGGGTAATCCCGGCCGATGCCAGGGCCTGCTTCACAGCTTCCTTCGTCGTTGTCAGCTCTGCCGGATCAACAGGTGGTTTGGTGATATCCTCCTCCATCTGTCCCCATCCTTTTACTTCAATAGCATCGCTTTTGTTGATTCCGCAACGTTTCAGTCCCTCTTCCGACACGATGGCAATAGCCGAAGCGCCGTCGGAAACCTTGGAACAATCGAATACGGTAAGGTTGTCGATGAAGGTCCTGCCGTTGGGCTCCATCATGGCCAGAGCTTCCAAATCCTTCACGCTGTTGTGGTATTCCTGGGCCGTCGGGCACAGCCTTGCATTTTCAATGGCATTGCGGAACCAGCGGGCAAGCGCCTGGCGGGTCTTATCCCTGCCGTACATTTCAAAATAGGCACCGGCACGGTCGCTGAACTGCCCGGGGAAAAAATAGGCATGGCCTGTTTTGCGGTTCTTGAACCATCCGGCTCCCGCCAGGAAATCGGCGCAATAGATGGCCTTTACGGTATTCTGTACCTCCACGCCGATCACCAGCACCACCTCGGCAGTTTCTGCCAGAACGCTCTTGATGCCACTCATCAGCGCCAGTCCGCCCGTAGCACAGGCACCCTCGACCCTGATGGCGGGCTTATAACGCAAACCCTCGTCAACAAAAGGAAAAAAGGCAGCCAGGTTGGCTTGCCTGTTAAACCGGGAAGCCATGAAATTGCCGATGACACATTCATCCACATGGGCTGCCCCGCCAATCATCTGCAGCGTTCTCTGTCCCGCTTCACGGATATACTCCTCAAGCCCGGGACGCTCCTTCTTCGGGTTGAACTCCTTACGGCCGGTCCCCATCGAGAGGGTGTTGTATCCGGCAACCATATATACTTTTCTTCTCATACTTAACTTTTTTATTCCTGATCCCGAAGGCAGGTGACGGGAATGCCGGGCCGGGTGTGTGCCCCGGTGGTCGGTGTGGCTTACGTCAAAGTTCAACCACAAAGACACAAAGAAGGCACAAGGGGCATAATGGAATTCCGTCAGTGCCCTGGAAAAAGACTTGTCATAAATAATTATTTATCGGACCATATGCGTGGAAAAAGCCTGTCAGCAACACCGTATTAACGTCATTTTCGTTGGCGGCGACACCTGAGCTGACCAAAGCCTGGCCAATTTCGCAGGAACGGGTAGCATAGAATCTTGCCAGTTCGGCTCCCAGCCCTGATGCATTTTTCAGCTGGCCAAAGTACGCACGCAGGATCTCCTCTTTGGCTTTTTTGCCTACCACCGATTTCCAGGCAGGAGCTGCCGGCAAGGTGCCGAGCCTGGCATCCACAGCAGGCTGGATTTCACTGATGGGGATGTAGGTTTTTGTTCCCGGGTCGAAAATTGCAACCGGCCGTCCCTTCTCATATTTCAGGATACCATCTTTCTGGGAGCCGTCGGAATACTGCCCCCCCTTTACGCCAAGCGCCAGCAGCCTGTCGAGCAGCGGGCAGTGCAGCGTCTCCTCCTTCAGGTGACGATCCATCACCGACATGATAAAGCTACAGACATCCACCCCCACATAGTCAACCAGCTGGAAAATGCCCATCGGCCTTACCAGCAGGTCCTGGCTGATCCGGTTCATGGCATACACAGCCTCGACGAAGCTGAACCCGCTGCCCAGCTTGTCCACCTCGGAGGCGGCATGCAGGATATCGCGCATGAAATGCCCGTTCCCGATAAAACCGGCCACATCGTGCGAAGGAACCACCACCTTGCGCAGGCTCTTCGCATAGGCAAGCGCGAAGGTTTCAACCTCGGGAAGGGTATGCTCCGAACGGATGATCTCCACCAGCTTTTGCACCGCCGGCGGGTTATAGAAATGAAACCCGATGATCCTGCCATTGAGCCCGGCACCCTCATCGAGTTTGGTGATGGGGATGGAGGAGGTGTTGGTGAAAAACCAGGGCTGGTGGGCATTGTTTGCCGAAATTTTCGCAAAGATGCTGATCTTCAGGTCAGGATCCTCCTTGATGGCTTCAAACACCATGTGCGAATCGTAGGCAGCTTCCATACGCGTGGACGGGCGCACCAGGCTGATCACATCAAAGATGTACTGGTTGATGATATCATCGTTGTCGATCAGGTCGGGATAGCCGGCATATACCTTTCGCAGGGCCACCACCTTTTTTTCGGCCATCTTGAGTACCTGGGCCTTCAGGTATTTCAACACCCCCGACAGCGCTTCATCTGAAACGTCGATGGCATTCAGAACAAAGGGCTTGCCCTTGTTTTCAGGTTTCAGGCTTATATCGGCCATCTCCACGGCGGTAAGCAGTAATATCCCGCTTCCCATTTTCCCGGCAGCGCCCAGCACCGAAACATGCTGTAATCGTTCTTCGTAAGTCATAGAAATAGAATTTTATTATGGTTGGTATTTTTTATAAGGCAGTAGGCAGTAGGCAATAGGCAGTAGGCAGTAGGCAATAGGCAATAAGTAAATGCTGAGGGTAAATTCAATATAACAAATCATCCCATCATCCCATCAGCACATCAACTTCACCCCCATTCAGGCTTCCTTTTCTGAAGAAATGCCTTCATCCCCTCTTTTGTCGCTGCATCGTCAAACTGCTTTCCAAATTCGATGGCTTCCAGTTCCGATGCCTGCTGAAAGTCCATGTACATCCCGGCGCGGATGACCCTTTTCGAGGTTGGCACTGCCTGGGAACCATTACCGGCAATTTTCACAGCCAGTTTCATCACCTCCTCCATCAGCATGTCAGGCTCGGTGACCTTCTGCACCAGTCCGATGCGCAGGGCATCGTCGGCAGTGATGGTCTCGGCGGTGAGAATCAGGTAAAGGGCATTGCCCAGGCCGGTAAGCCTCGACAAGCGCTGTGTGGCAGCATAACCGGGGATCATCCCCAGGTTCATCTCCGGCTGACCGAATTTGGCCAGTTTGCTGGCGATCCTGAAATCACAGGCCATGGCCAGTTCGCAGCCGCCGCCAAGGGCATAGCCGTTGATGGCCGCAATGACAGGAATGCCAAACTTTTCAAGCCTGTCGAAGGTGCGCTGCCCCTTTGTTGAAAAGGCAAACCCCTCCGCACTGTTCATATGCACCATTTCGGCAATATCGGCACCCGCCACAAAGGCCTTCCCCTCCCCGGTGATCACCAGGGCCTTCACATCATCACGCGGTTCAAGGTCATCAAGAAAATGGTTCAGTTCATCGAAAAAATCGGAGTTCAGGGCATTCAAGGCAGCCGGCCGGCTGATGGTCATCACCGCAATGCGGTCGGCAATCCGTATCTTTAAAATCTTGTATTCCATTGTTATTTTGTTAACGGTCAATGAGTTTTCGCGATCTAAATTTAACAATAATTTTGAATGAGAAAATTTAAAGGCGAAATTTATTCACCTCTTTTCCGAAACTGATCACTTTTAAGGATTTGGGCCACTGCAAGGCAAGTTGGCAGATATGAAAAAACAAGTATTTTTGCAGGCTAAACCCATAACCCTATGAAAAAACACCCGGTATTCCTTGCACTCGCCATCCTGGCGATGATGGTGGCGATCACCTCCTGTAACAACAATAAAAAAATGACAAACAAAGTACCTGCCTTTGATCTTACGACCATGGACACCACGGTCAAGCCATGTGCCGACTTTGATGGTTATGTCAACGGCAACTGGAAGAAACACAACCCCATCCCCTCTACCGAAGGATCATGGGGATCGTTCGATATCCTCGACAAAGAGACCCGCGAAGTAAAAATCAAGGGAATCATCAAGGAGCTGCTTGCCATGGATAACCCCAAAAAGGGAACTGAGCCGCAGCTGATCGCGGGCTACTACCGCTCCTATATGGATACGGCAACCATTGCCAAACGCGGCATCTCCCCCATCATGCCCCTGGCCGACAAGGTCAGCGCTGCCAAAACCACCGCCGAACTTATTGCCACCGCTGGCGACCTTGCCAAATACAATATTGCAGGTCCCTTTGATGCCGGCGTAGGCGCCGACGACCGCAACAGCACGATGAATGCCATTTTCATGGGACAGAGCGGACTTTCGATGCGCGACCGCAACTACTATGAAAACCAGGATTCCGCCATGGTCAAGATCAGGGCTGAATTTGTGAAACATATTGACAAGATGTTTGAACTGGCCGGCTGGAAAATGGAAAACCCGGGAAAGACCATCCTCGATTTTGAAACCAAACTCGCCCTCATCCAGCTTAAGAATTTCGAACTCCGCGATCCGATCAAGATCTATAACAAGATTTCCTTTACAGAACTCCTCAAAATCGCCCCGGATGTTAACTGGAAGGACTATTACAAGAACTTCGGCCTGCCAACCGATACGGTTATTGTACAGGATAAGAATTACCTGAAAAATCTCGGACTGCTGATCAAGGCAACCCCTGTAGATGTACTCAAGACCTACTACAAATGGCAGGTCCTCACCCACTTTTCCTCTCTGCTTCCCGATCAGTTCAGCAAGGAGACCTTCCATTTTTTCAGCACCATCATGTATGGTGTTAAGGAGCAGCGCCCGCGTGAAGAACGTGCCACCATGAGCGTGAACCGCAGGCTGGGCATGCCGCTGGGCAAACTCTTCGTGGCTAAATATTTCCCTGAATCCTCCAAGAAAAAGATCACCGAAATGATCATGAATGTACGCGCGGTTTACAGCGAACGGATCGACAAACTCACCTGGATGAGCGCCCCTACCAAGGAAAAGGCCAAGAAGAAACTGGCTGCCTTCACTTGGAAGATCGGCTATCCCGACAACTGGAAGGACTATTCAACCATCGATATCCAGGCTGATAAGCTGATCGAGAACAGTATCAACATCACCCTCTGGGATCACAACGACATGCTGGCAAAGGTTGGCAAGAAGGTTGACAAGACAGAATGGGGCATGTCGCCGCAAACCATCAATGCATACAACAACCCGACCAACAACGAGATCGTTTTCCCGGCTGCCATCCTGCAACCCCCCTTCTTTAATCCTGATGCCGACGATGCCATCAACTACGGAGCCATTATCGGCGTGATCGGTCACGAAATGACCCACGGCTTTGATGACCAGGGCGCCCAGTACGACGGTACCGGAAACCTGAACAACTGGTGGACCCCCGAAGATGCCAAAAACTTTGCCGAACTCGGAAAACGCATGGCCGATTATTTCAGCGCCATCGAAGTCACCAAAGGCTTTAACATCAATGGCAAACTGACCCTGGGTGAAAATATCGCCGACCTTGGCGGATTGACCCTCGGATATTACGCACTGGAGAAATCCCTTGCAGGAAAAGAGAAACCGGCGCCAATCGACGGATTTACCTATCAGCAGAGGTTTTTCCTTGGCTGGGCACAGGTTTGGCGCGACAATATGACCAACGAAAGCCTGATCAACCAGGTTCAGACCAACGAACATTCACCGGCACGCTGGAGGATCAATGCTACCCTGCCCCTGATGAAGGAGTTCTCCGATGCCTTCGGCTGCCAGGGCAAGATCCCCGATGCGCAGCGTATCGTGATCTGGTAGTACGAACAGCTGAATTTCTGATAAAAAAGAGGACGGTCTTTTGGGACCTCCTCTTTTTATTTGCCAACCTGCAGCGACCCTGTATTCCCCCTATCTTGCCAGTTGCTTTAAAATCCAAGCCATACAACAGGAGGAATCCATGATGCTCCACGAATGCGGATGCCGCATACCATTGAGCCGCCTCCCTTTGTTATTGGTCACAACAAGTTCGGCATCCCTGTTTCCTTCTGTCTGCAAAAGGTTGATCATCGCAGAAATATCGGCACAGTTCAGGTCGTAAAAGTCACGGTGCCTGTTTTTCATCTGCCAGAGAATGTCGGGTTCGGTAAAGAGCAGTACAGGCGTATGGATTAAATACCGGGCATTACCTCCATCGTTCATGCTGTAAGAGAAGATGGAATACTTTGCATAATTTCCAGGGAATTCCTCCGGAGAGCCTCCTAGTTCCTGCCTATAACTTTGCATAATCGATTTTGCCTCCTGTATCGCCGGGTCTGAAAAGTTCCTTCCGATATCCTTTTTGCAATGGTTCCAAAGATGTGCGTAATCAAGCGGCGGATCAACACCAAACACAGCCAGGGGAATAATAACGGTGCTGTCTTTATATTGATGTGCAGTTTCCGTGTAGGTGAGGGCAAGCATCCCTCCGGCCGAAAACCCGCCAATGATAAACTTATTCAAAGGCAATTCATACTGTCGGATGACCTGTTTGAAAATCGTGTCCAGAAACCGGTGTTCAGCTACCTGTTTTACGGTGCCATGGTTTATTGAGGGAAAGATAACCAGCAGGTTGTTGCGAACCGCAAGGTTATGGAGGTTGATCTGCTTCAGCACATCCTCCACCATCTCCCCCGATCCCGGGAGGATAACCAGTACCCCGGCGGGTTTCCCCCCGGGAACCATTTTCAGGTAAAACAGGGTGTTTGAATCTGGTTCCGACGTCTTGTATAATCCTGAAGTGTCGGATTGGCTTACGAGAACCTTCTCCGGTTTCTGCCCGTTTGAGTTCAGACAGGACAAAAGGAGCAGCAAAGCAACCAGTTTATGCATAATCAGTTTGTTAACTAAGCGACTATTGAAATATCGGATCCTGTCAATAGGTAACCACAAAGACACTAAGAAGGCACAAAGTACACAAAGAAATCATGGTGAACCGATCCTTTACCCGTATTATTCCACCACGACACGCGCAGTCATAACCTGGCTTACTCCCTGTAATTTCAACAGGTAAAGCCCCTTGGGGAAGCTGCTAACATCAATCTGCAGGCTTTTGCTTTTCCTGTCAGGGGAGGTGACAATTTCCGAATAGAGGATACGCCCGTCCAGGCTGGTAAGGGTAAGGGTCCCGGACAATGGCGGCGAGGCAATGGTCATGGTAACCTTATCGGTTGCAGGGTTTGGCATCACGAGGATCCCGGGATCATCTCCGTGGTTTTCGGCGATTCCCGTACAGGGATCAAGGGTGATTTTTTTCACACAGCTGATATTACCCAGGCAGGGGGCATTGGGAACCACCAGCATGATCAGCGACACCAAACCATTGGTCTTGTCATGGGTTCCGGGATAATAACTGGTTGAAAGCGCATTCGGGTCGGAAAAATGGCCGTCGCCACCCGTACCCCAGGCCACCTTGCTGTAATTGGTTGCCGTTCCATGGATGGGTACCGGTGAAACAAACCAGCAAACAGTGGTATCGCCACCTGCCGAGGCCACGGGAGCCGAGCCGATCAGTACACTGGTGGTATCATGGCGAACAAGGCTGCCATCATGCACTGCAGCGATATATTGTGTGGTAAGCGAAGGGCGCACTTTGGGGCTTTTAAGGGCGGAGGTGAATCCGGCAGGAATGGAACTCCACGAATAGGTATAATTACCCGACCCGCCATATCCATAGGCATTCAGCTGCGAAGAGTCGGGGCTTGACGAGCAGATCATCGCAGGATAGGAGGAGGCTGCCGATGAAAATACGTTGCCAAAGGTAAACGACGCAATGCGCGTTTGCCAGTTGCTGGAGGAGGTGATGCCGTAATATTCGGTGGTAAACCAAAAGGTTGTGGGGGATGCGGGATCAACGCTGATGCCGCTGTAATCGCCCCAGCGGGAACGGCCGCTCCAGCTTCCCGTTTGTGACCCTCCCCCGTTGAGGATGGTCTTTTCGGTCATGGTCATCTGGTTCAATGGATCGTTTTTCAACCGGCCTGTATAGCGGATAGCCGGGAAGATACTGGCACTCGACACCGAATAGCCCATGGCGATGGTGCCGGAGGTATCCTGGGCAATGCTGGCCAGCCACCGCGAGTTCCCGTCGGCAGGGGAATAGGTGGCCTGCTGGTAGACGCTCCATCCTGAACCTGAATTTCGCAGTTCATACCATCTGACACCCGCTTTACCTGCCGTTCCATCCACCGTATGATTTAAAACCATGGAAGAATAACCATTGAATTTCCGGAACTGCTGACGGTACATCAAACGGTCGGAAAGGGTTTCAAGTTTCTTGTCCGAATCCTTTTGCGGGATCCCGTTCCCTGCATCGCCGCTGAAACTGAAGCCGTTGACAGGCAGGTAGATGTTATTGCTGAAGGTGGAACTGGCCGGAGTGACCCAATCAGAGTGAAACTCATAAATCCCCAACCGCTGGGTGCCGCCGGTACGGACATAGGTAAAATAGTCAGGGGTGCCCATGACCGGGAAGGTGCCATCGCAGTCGGAGGGCAGCAGGGTGATAAATCCTTCTCCTCCTGGCGACAGGGAAAAGGAGATCCGCTGTGCACCCGGATCGCCGTTGAGCATGGCCGTACGGTCGAAGCTGTAGGCCCCGTTACCGACCCAGCCTCCCATAAAGAGGTTGGCCGACATGTAATAGCCATCGGGCCAGACGCCGAATTTGGGATAATCGGGCATCTTGGAAAATTCATATTCCCAGCGGTACCAGCTGCCGGTAGGATCGGGTGTTTGCGAAACGGCGATCATCTGGTAAAAGGGGGCCGTGGAGGAACCGTTGGGCAGCGAGAACTGCGAAAAAAGCCAGCGGTTTGCCTGTTCATCATACAACACGATGGCATCCCCGCTATTGGCATTGTTGGGCATGCCGGTCCATACAGAGCTGCTGGCCAGCGGGCCCAGGATGCGATTCCCGCTCTTGTTGTATATGGCATAGGCACAGTTGATCACCTGGAAGAAGTGGTTCAGCCCGACTTCGCCATGGGTATCGGGAGGAACGGCGCCACTGATGTTGGCCACCCCTTCAAAATTCTCAATGGTGGTATCGGAGGGAAGCCAGCCGTTCTGGTCCTGCAAACCAGGATCAGCGACGACAGCCTTGCGGTTCTGCTGACTCTGGTTGTTAAACTGGTGAACATAATTTTTAATTACGCCGTCTTTCCAGCTGGCATCGAGTTGTGCGGGGGCCGATTTCATCATGTCGCGCAGCGGAGGGGAGATATCAAAATAAACTGCATGGTCCACCCTGGGTTTCATGACGGTCTCCTGCGCATGGCCGGAATTCATCGCGAAAAACAATAGTATCAGCAGGTACATGGCTTTTTTCATGGGAGATATTAATTTTTCGGTGTGAACAATATAATCTTCGCAAACTTACATAATTATAAGGCTCATCCCCACGGCACTGATTGATTTGTCGCCGGGGAAAAGTAAAAAACAGCTAAAATGTCACCCTGACAGGTTCTGTATTCCTGTCAGGGCAGCTGAGATGGCCGGGAGATAACGCCCCCATGGCATAACGGGGCCGGGTGGAAGAATGGAATTTTCCGGTAAACCATTAGCTGAATATGTTTTAAGGTCTTATCTTTGGGAAAAATATCCTATGTACCGACCGGCCCTTTTCATGTTCACCTTCACGGTTCTATTTTCGGTCTGCGGCATGACGGCAAATCCCCGTAAACAGGCAGACAGCACAAGAAACATACCCCAGAAGTTTTCGCTGGAGGAACTCGAATACAGGACTTTCCGCTATTTCTGGGACCTTGCCGACACCACTACCGGGCTGATCCCCGACCGCTGGCCGACCTCGTCGTTTTCAAGTATTGCGGCGACAGGCTTCGGGTTATCGGCCTACCTGGTCGGGGCTGAACAGGGGTATATAACCCGGAAGGAGGCAGCAGCGAGGGTTTTAAAGACCCTGCGATTTTTCTGGCATCTGCCACAGGGAGCCGACAAAACAGGTGTTGGAGGATACAAGGGGTTGTTCTATCACTTTCTCGATATGCATACCGGGATGCGCTTCAAGGATGTGGAGCTCTCTACCATCGATACCGGACTGCTGATGGCAGGCATCCTTTCCTGCCTGCAATATTTTGACGGGGAGGCTGAGGATGAGGCTGAGATCCGCGACCTTGCCGAAAAACTATACCGCCGGGTCGACTGGAACTGGGCCCTGAACGGCAAGGATATCCTGAGCATGGGCTGGCATCCCGAAAGCGGGTTTATACCGAGCTACTGGTATGGGTATAACGAAGCCATGGTGCTGGTGATCATGGCCATAGGCTCCCCTACCCACCCGATACCGGCCTCCTGCTGGAAAGCCTGGACATCGAAGTACACATGGTCATCCTCCTGGGGATTTGCCCATGTCAACTTCGGCCCCCTGTTTGGCCATCAGTATTCCCATATCTATATCGATTTCAAGGGTATAAAGGATGAGTACATGCAGGCCAGAGGGATCGATTATTTCGAAAACTCCCGCAGGGCCACCTACTCACAGCAGGCTTACTGCCGGGCAAACCCGGGCCAGTTTGCCGGTTATGGCAGGTATCTCTGGGGCCTTACCGCCTGCGACGGACCCGGCTATGCCAAAACAAAATGGAAGGGGAAGGATTTCGTCTTTGACGGGTATTCGGCCCGCGGCATTGCTGCAGGGTACCATGTGGATGACGGCACGCTGTCACCAACCGCTGCCGGCGGTTCACTGCCCTTTGCCCCCGAAATCTGCATCCCTGCACTCGAGACGATGTATAATACCTATGGCCAGTCACTTTACCAGAAATATGGATTCAAGGATGCATTCAACCCATCCTTTACCGATGGGAAAGGCAATGAAAAGGGGTGGTTTGATGTGGATTACCTGGGAATTGACCAGGGACCGATCATCCTGATGATCGGCAATAACCGCTCGGGACTGATCTGGAATCTCATGAAAAGGAATAAATATATCGTGCAGGGGTTGAAAAAAGCAGGCTTCAAAGGTGGATGGCTAGGTAAGAACTAACCATCCCTGATTCAAGTGTCCCCCGTTATTTGAGCCACACCGACTGCGAGATCGTTTCTGCTGAATTCCCGCCGGCATAAACCACGAATTCTCCCGGTTCCCAGAATTTCTTAAGGTCGGGATGATAAAATGCCAGTTCGTCGGCGGTAACGCTGAAAGAGAGCACCCGGCTTTCGCCTTTGCTGATCGAAACTTTCTGAAAACCTTTGAGCTCTTTCACGGGCCTGGTAATGGATCCCACCTTGTCCTGGATGTAAAGCTGGGCGATCTCTTCACCGTCGCGGTTACCGGTATTGGAAACCTTTACCGTGATGTCGATCCGGTTGCCGCTCACAACGGCATGCAGATCAGAGTAGGCAAAGGTTGTATAGCTGAGTCCGAAGCCAAACGGGAAAAGGGGATCGTTGGAACAATCGAGGTAGCGTGAAACATATTTTGCGTCAGGATCCGACCTTCTGTAAGGTCTCCCCGTATTCTTGGCATTATAGAAGATCGGGATCTGGCCTTCGGCTCTCGGGAAGGTCATGGTCAGTTTCCCCGATGGGGTCGCATCTCCGAAAAGGAGGTCGGCAATACCGTTGCCAGCCTGGGTTCCGCCAAACCAGGTTTCAAGGATGGCAGAAGCCATCAGGTGCAGACGGCTGATCGCCAGCGGGCGGCCGTTAAACAATACAACGGTGACCGGCTTACCGGTTGCCGCAATGCTTTCCGCAAGGTCGCCCTGTACCCCGGGCAGGTCGATATGGGCACGGCTGGAGGCCTCTCCGCTCATCCAGCCATTCTCACCCAGTGCCAGGATTACAAAATCGGCCTTGGCTGCTAGTTTCTGGGCGGCTTCGAAGCCGGTACGGTCATCATCGTTCACGTTGCAACCCTTTTCATAGAGGATCTCAACATTTGTGCCTGCCCTGTTCCTGAGTCCCTCAACCAGGGTTACACATTTCTCCCAGTTTCCGGCAGCCGACCAGTTACCCAGCATATCCTTCTTTGAATCTCCCAGCGGACCTATGACGGCAATGGTCTTTACCGTAGCCGGGATGGGCAGGGTCTGGTTGGTATTCTTCAGCAACACACAACTTTCGGAAACCATCTTCCGGGCGGCAGCCAGATCATCTTTCGTCATGATCTCCTTCTCCTGGCGATCCTTTTTACAGTAACGGTAAGGATCGTCAAACAGGCCGAGTTTCATCTTGGCTTCCAGGATTACCCTGACGGCTTCATCAACCCGGGCCATGGTAATTTTATTTTCCTTCAGCAGCGAATCTGCAGAATCCAGGTAGGTGCTCCCCTGCATGTCCATATCCACGCCTGCATTCAGGGCCAGCTGTGCTGCATCCTTGATGTTTGCCGCAATGCCATGGTTTACCATTTCGTTGATCGAGGTATAATCGGTCACGACGAACCCGTTGAAATGCCAGTCCTTACGCAGCAGGTCGGTAAGCAGCCATTTGTTGCCTGTTGAGGGAATACCGGCAATTTCGTTGAATGAGGTCATCACCGACCCGACACCGGCATCCACGCAGGCTTTATAGGGAGGGAGGTACCATTCATAGAGTGAAAGCTGCGACATATCCACGGTATTGTAATCGCGTCCCGACTGGGCAGCGCCGTAGGCGGCGAAATGTTTGACACAGGCAATCAGGGTATTGTCGGCCGAAAGGTCGTCACCCTGGAAACCTTTAACACGTGCAGCGGCAATCTTGCATCCAAGCCAGGTATCCTCGCCCGATCCTTCGTCGACGCGTCCCCAGCGCGGGTCACGGGCAATATCGACCATGGGGGCAAAGGTCCAGTTGATGCCTTCGGCGGTCGCTTCAATGGCAGCGATACGTTCGGCATGCTCTATGGCCGCCAGGTCCCAGCTGCATGATTCTGCAAGAGGAACAGGGAAGATCGTACGGTGGCCGTGAATCACATCATAACCAAAAAGCATCGGGATCTTCAGCCTCGACTCCTCCATGGCCATACGCTGCAGGTCACGAACGTAATCAACCGTATAGGCGTTGAAAACCGAGCCAACCTTCCCTTCGCGGATCAGCTTCTTATAATTGCTGTTGAGGGATGGGCCTGTCACATCCCAATCGGAGGTAAAGAGCGAGAGCTGTCCGATCTTTTCTTCAAAGGTCATGGATTTGATCAGGGCATCTATCTTTGCCTGATTCGCCGCATTCAGCCTGGTGTTTCCGGTCATCTGTGAAAAGGTTTGAACGGTTAAAAACAGGGATATCAGGAGGATTCCCGCGATCCGGAAATATGCGTTGTGTTTCATGGTCAGAAGGGTTAAAATCTGAATTTTACTTTGAGATAAATCTGAAATATTTTCCTGGATAACCAGACAATGTCTTAATAATCTGCCTAATGAGTTGTCGTTATAAATATGAATCCCGTTCGGAAAATCAAAGCTTTTCATTTATCCGCAAGGGTCACAATGCGATTTATGGTGTGAACCGTACCTTCATTGTGTCATCGTGGTGTAATGTTCATCAGGTTTTTGAAAGTAAATCGACTCCGGATCTTAATGCATGTTATTCCTGAAGGGCAGCGACCTGCCGGAGCCCGGCTGCCTTCTGTCAGTAGGTAAATCCCAGCTTAGTCAGGCCGGCATCCACCTCAGGCGCCGACATGAAAAGATTCCACAGCAGGCTGGTCCTGTAGTTCTCGATCATGCAGATGATCGGCCCCTGGTCGATGGCCAGGGTTGAATCGGCCCACCATCCTTCGGTAATATCAAATGCATCATAAAAGCCATATTCGCCCCAAAGCCTGTTTCCCAATACATAATAAAACTGGTGGATGGCCTTCATCGACTGTTCGGGGGTATAGGGCAGTGCGGAAATGGCGGCGGTTGGCGTGATCACCCCCAGGTCGTTCGTCGGCGACTGGGCATCATAACCCCAGGGATTATCACTGGCCGTAAGGCCCCAGCAGGAGGCGCTGTACCCCACCCAGTTCTTTGGATTCTGGGAACAATAGGCCCAGTTGATCAGCGACTGGTTGACATTTTGCAACATATAACTTGCATAGATATCCTGCAGGTGGACGGGATTTAATCCCAGGTAAGAAAACTGGGTAAAGAAAAGAGGGCCGCCATAGCTGTCACCCAGCGGAAGAATATATCCGAGGTATGAATTCCCGTTTTTGATGGCGCCATTCTGGGCATATCCCTGCTGGTAAACGGCCTTGCTGATGGTATGGGTCGTTGAGGATGCGGCCACCACATAGGTGATCAGCGTTTCGTTATATCCCCTGACCGGCATGTTCATTGCCCAGTTATAATTGGGCGACCAGTGCCAGTAAAGCACATTCAGCCCGCGGGTGAACCAGTCATATTCCACGCCATTCAACAAGATATTGATCCTGTCGATGAGGCTCTTTTCTGCCGTAATGTTCTGGTCGAGATACTGCCTTGCGGTAATCAGCCCCTGCACCATGTATGATGTTTCGACCAGGTCGGCGCCATTGTCGTTGGTGGAAAAGGGAACCGTCTTGCCGGTGGATCCATTGAGCCAGTGTGGCCAGGCGCCATGGTAACGGTCGCAGGTTTCGAGAAAGGTCACTATCTTCCCAAGCCTCAGCACCCCGTCGCTTCTTGAAATGAAATTGCGGTCAATGCCAACCACCAGCGCCATCACGCCAAATCCCGAACCACCCGTGGTGACGATATCTCCGGAACTATTACGCTCGCGGGCCATGCCGCTTACCGGATGGCCAAAGTCATAAAAATAGCGGAAGGTCTTTTGCTGAATCAGGGTCAGTAATGCATCATCGGTGATCAACGGGAATTTTGGCGTTGTGTCGAGCACCGTATAAAATGAACCCGTAAAACCGCCGAAGGTTGATCCATTCCGGGCTTTCAGGTTTTTGGTGATCGTTAATGAATATTTCCTTATGTCGGCAAGCAGCGCTGTATTCTGCAGGGTAACCGATTTCTGATCGGCCGACAGGGTGAAACTCAGGGAGGTGTTTCCCGAGAGGCTGAAGCAGGATTTATAGTTTGTGGAATCAATGGCGGTGGAAAAACGGATCAACATACCGGCCGATTTAAAGTCAACATTATGAGGGACAGCAGGAGTAATGAAACTGACCCCGTTCACGGTTGCCTGTGACACCTTCATGGTCCCCGAAATGGTGGTAAAGCTGAACTCAATTCCCGGGAAGGTCTCTCCGGCCGCCCCCCTGATCCCTGCACCGACTGACAATGAATAGGCCGTTGAATTCTGAAGTGGCTGGTAAAGGGCCAGGATTACCGTGGTGAATCCATCGGAATAGGTAGCCCTGTAGCCTGCTTTTGACTGATCTGTCTTCTTTACGGCGATGGCCGCCCGCACTGTCGAGGTATCAATTTTAGCGCTGAAGGAGAGGGTAATGAGACTGTCGGCGGGAATATTACTATTGGTTCCCTGGTAAACCAGCACGGTGGAGCCGACTTTTGCCAAACCCAGTTGCAGTGTTCCGGCAACAGTGGTTACTGTCTTTTTCTTGCAGGAGGTTCCTGCCAGCAGGCAAATGATTAAAAAAGCGAGAACGAGGTTGCCGGTTTTCATTTGAAATTGATTTATAAAACAAAGAGGGTTAAGGAAATCCAAAACCCTCTTTGATAATAGCATTACAGGTATCAGGGTTTAGCCGAATTATACATCATCTGGATCTCCATGTTGGTAAGTGACTTATGGAAGAACCTGACATCGTCAAGCAATCCTTTGAAATGGTTGTTGGCAGGATTGCCGTAATCGGCCCAGCCATCACTGATGGTTGGATTATTCTTATCCTGGATAAAACCAAATACGAAGGTATTGTTTCCGGCTACGCCATTGTACTTTAACCCGTTGAAATGGGTCTTGGGGGTATCGAAAAGGTTGTAATCCTGTTCTTTCATCTTCTCACCATTGATGAACATGGTGGCGACCTTGGTGGCTCCGTTGAAGCGGCAGACAACATTGGCCCATTTAGCAGCAAGCAGGTATTTTACGCCGCCTGAACCGGTAAGATCCTTGCAGAAGGTACAGCCTTTCCAGCCTCCGTTATCCTTGGTTTTGCCATCGCCCGGGAAATACAGGTCATCGGATGTTGACGCCGGGATGGTGTCGGTGCTGTATTGTGCAGCCAGCTTACACCATGAATAATCAGAGCCCAATTCAAACTGGAAGCCATACCAGCCGGCAAGTCCCATGACAAACTGACCATGCTTGGATGAATCAGCCTTAACCCAGAACGACACCGTAAATTCGGTAGAGAGCTCAAGCAAATCTCCGTTGGGGATCTCGATCAGCGTGGAGGTTCCATTGAATTTTCCTGCCTTACCCGCCAGGGTGGAATAGGAAGATGTATAGGCGACATCGATCACACCGCCAACTTTCGGGGGATAGTTTCCCATTGCGTCGGCAGTCGTGTTCTCAAAATTATAATAGGCGATCATCCCGCTGGGAACAAACGAACCAATCGTTGTAAAATACCGGTCCAACGTACCCACTGATTGTCCTGAAGAGGAGGTGATCCCGCTCTTGAACCTGAGTTTATACATACTGCCATTCCCCATTATTTCAACAGGGACGATGGTAACTGTACTTCCGGCTGTGGTCAGGGTCAGGGCGATATCGGCATTATCATAAATCCTGGTCATGGTGATATTCCCTGAATTTACAGTTGCCGGATTTAACGTGCTTGAAAAGGTAGCGATAATGGTTGTGTTAACAGGTACATTGACTTCAGGGTAAGCAAGATTCAGATCAATTGACCCTGCCGTAATCGAGGAGAGTGTTAATTTTGTGGAGTCTTTCTTGCAGCCTGAAATCCCGACCAGTAATGCCATCGCAATCGTGAATATAGTTAAAATAACGATGTGCTTTTTCATTTCAGTTTTATTAAATTGTTAATGATCAATTTCTTAATAATTTGGATTTTGGGATAAAGTGCCCTGTGATATATCGATCTCACTTTGCGGAACCGGGAACAGTTCATGTTTCCCTGCAACAAAGCCGAGGGGTCCCAGTACGGTTGCCGCTCTTCCTGTTCTTACAAGGTCCCAGAATCTCCATCCTTCCATGCCCAGTTCGTGCCGGCGTTCATTCATAATTTTATCACTGAGTTCACTTTTCACGGTTGTTGTGATATCGGGAAGGATCGTGTTGTTACCCTGTCGTGCACGGGCCCTGACCATATTCAGGTAGGGAAGTGCTTCAGCTGGTTTGCCATTTTCATTCAGAGCCTCAGCCGCCATCAGCAGCACATCGGCATAACGGATCAAACGCCGGTGATAGCCAAACTGGGTTGTGGTATTATCACCAGGCACCCAAACCTTGCGGGTATAACATTCCACCTCGATGATATTCCCCTGTGGATCTTTGGTGACATCAGGCGTCGGGCCATCCCCTAAAATGGCTACACCGTCGATGGTATCGCCCAGGTCGATTACGGTTCCCTTATATCGCACATCTCCCTGTTCAAAAGAGTTGCGCAGGTCGACCGACGGCCTGTTAAATCCCCACCCGCGGTTGGGAGTTCCCCTTACGCCCTGTACATTTCCGTATTGTGAGCCACCGCCGTCGGTACTTTCTACCTGGATGGCGCCAACTTCCAGCACCGATTCGATACCGTTATTGCCGTTTACGCCATTGGCATCGGCATATACCGGCTGCAAGCCGTACTGGTGTGAATTGATGACATCAAGGGCATATTTTTCTGCATTGGCATAATCATGCATAAAGAGATACACCCTGGCAAGCAGCGCCTTGGCGGCACCCTGTGTGGCCCGGCCCATATCCCCTGCGGTGTATTCATTGCGCATGGGAAGATTTGCAGCGGCAAACTGCAGATCGGCAAGGACCTGGGCATATACTTCCTCCCTGGTCGCCCTTGTCAGGTGCTGGGGAGGGTTGACTGTGGTGACCAGCGGCACGCCGCCCCAGGCACGCACAAAATCAAAATAGAGCAACCCCCTGATAAACCTGGCTTCGGCAATATACCTTATTTTCAAGGCCTGGTCCATTTGGATGTCGGGAACATACTGGATAACGACATTGGCCCGTTTTACCCCTACATAAAGGGTGTTCCACCAACGGTCGAGACCATCCTGCGTAGCAGAAATGGTAAAGGTATCATAGGGGCCGATCGTGTTTAACTGATCATCAGGGTTGCTGCCCTTGTTGGCATCATCCGACATGATGTCGAGGATAGGATAACCGCCTGAGTTGTAGTACCAGTCCCTCAAAATCTCATAGGATGCGTTGGTGGCCAGCAGAGCGTCTGCCGCCGATGTCGGGAAGGATTGCTGGGTCAGCTGCCCCTGAAGGTCCTTTTGCAGGAATTTACTGCAACCGGGTGAAACCATGAGAGCCAGGGCTACCGGAATGACGAATAATATTTTTATATAGGATCTCATCGTGTTAGAAATTTAAATTAACTCCAAAAGAATAAACTGCCGTTATCGGATAGATTCCAGAATCAATCCCGTTGCTGATAACGCTTCCACTGCCGATTTCAGGGGTATAACCTGTATATTTGGTCAGGGTGACCACATTGTCGGCCTTGACATAAACCCTGATGGTTTGCATGGCGATTTTCTTGCTCCAGCCGGTGGGAAGGGTATAGCCGAGGATGACGTTCCTTAACCTGATAAAGGATCCATCCTGGATAAAATGATCAGAGGCGGTGTAGTTGTACCCTCCGAAGGAGGCGCGGGGTTCGGTTGTACTGGTTCCGGGTCCCGTCCACCGGTTTAAAACGCTGGACTCAAAATTATAGGGGTCGGGCCGTACCATGTTTTTTGCATTGAAGATCTTGTTCCCCGTCTGACCCTGGATATTCATAGAGAAATCCAATCCCTTGAATTCAACTCCCAGGTTACAGCCAAAGATAAAGGTAGGGATCGGTGAGCCGATATAGGTCCGGTCACGCCCGTCAATCTTACCATCTCCGTTAATATCAACAAAACGCAGGTCGCCCACGCCCGCCTGGGGGTCATGCGCATAGGCGTTCAGTTCGGCCTGGGTTTGGAAGATCCCGTTGGTTTGATACCCGTAAAAGGCACCGATTGGCAACCCGACTTTACTGCGGGTAACCGGGATCCCGTTTCCAAGATAACCGCCGATCAGCACTGAATCCACACCGGCATTCCCGCCGATTTTCAGAACTTCATTGTGGATCGTGGTGCCGTTAACGCTGACATGATATCCCACTTTCCCGATCTTATCGCGCCATCCCAGGTTAAATTCAAATCCCCTGTTGACTACGGAAGCGGCATTGTAGGTAACCTTCTGACTGGGGCCATTGCCATAATAGCCGGGCGTTGAGAGATCGATCAGGATGTCGTCAGTTTTTTTATTGTAATAATCAAATTCGCCTGTTAAACGGTCGCCGAAGAGGCCGAATTCCAACCCGAGATCGGTTTGGGTCGTCACCTCCCATTTGAGCGCAGGGTTCCCGTTTACCCCGTAAGAGGCTCCCGAATTGGGCGAACTGTTTGTCCCGAAAATGGTGACGATGTTCGATTCAACCTGGGCATAGCGTTTGTCGTACGAGATCTTGTCATTGCCAAGTTTTCCCCAGCTTCCCCTTACCTTTAACTTACTGACAACCGTCAGGTTTTTCATGAAGTTCTCCTGGGAGATGTTCCAGGCTGCCGCGAAGGATGGGAAACTGGCAAACCTGTTGTTCTCATTGAATTTCGATGATCCGTCGCTGCGGAAGGTTGCCGTAAGGATGTACCGCTTATTGAACACGTAGTTGACCCTGAAGAGGTAGGAGATCATGGAGTAGTTCATACTGGCATCCACATTATCATATACCGCCCCGATGTTGTTGACGTTGTTGGTCGGATCATAGATGTTATTGGGATAGATGTACCAGAAATTGGGATCATTCCGCAGGATATTCGATCCGAACATCCCCATGGCGGAGGAGGAGGTGTTTTGCATCGTGTAGCCGAACACCGCGTTGATGGAGTGCTTTTTGATCTCTTTCTGGTAGGTCAGGGTGTTTTCCCATAGCCAGGTCAGGTTGTCGCTGACACCTTTGGAAAGGGTGCTTAACGGGTGCTGCTGCTGGGAGATGGTCCCGTCGGCATTATAAACGGTGAATTGCGGTGTGAAATTTTCAGATTTGTTATACGATGCATCCACCCCGAAACTTGATTTTACCGTAAATGATTTGAGAAAGTTAATCTCGGCATAAAGATTGCCAACGCCCTTCAACCCCTTATTGAAATTGTTGGAGTTGGCCAGGTCGGCCAGCGGGTTCCCCACACCGGGCACCGAGGCAAAGGAGCCGTCGGCATAATAGGGTACCAGCGTGGGTTTTGCACGGTAAACCGCATAGGTCACGTCGGGGGCGACCCGTTGGCTGTAGGGTGAAAAAGTTAAGGTATTCCCCAGTTTGACAAAGGGTGACAACTGGAAGGTGTTGTTCATCTGCAGGGTAATCCTTTCATATTTTGACCGGTCGATGATCCCCTCCTGCTTGAAATAACCGCCACTTATATAGTACTGCATGGCCTTGGTAGCGCCAGAGGCGGATAACTGAAAATTGTAGATCGGCGCAGAAGACCGGAACAATAATTTCTGCCAGTCGGTATTGGGTACCGCATCCAGGTTGTTATAGGTTCCCGGGTTGATCTCGTTTGAAATCATGGCAAAATCATGTCCGTTGAGCAGGTCGATCTTTTTTGCAAGGTGCTGTATTCCGACCTCCCCGGTAAAGCTGTAGGCAGTCTTTCCCAGCCCGATTTTACCCTGTTTCGTGGTAACCATGATCACACCATTGGCCCCTCTCGATCCATAAATGGCGGTGGAAGAGGCGTCTTTGAGGATCTCCATGGAGGTGATATCCGCGCTGTTGAGAAAAGAGATATCATCCATGATGATTCCGTCAACGACATAGATCGGCGACGAGTTGTTAAAGGTACCCACTCCCCTGATCCTGACGACCGGTGATGCACCCGGATCTCCCGAAGTACTGGTGACCTGAACGCCGGCCACGATTCCCTGGAGGCTCTGAACAGGGTTGAGTGCAGTGATCTTGGTGATGTCTTCCGATTTAACACTGCCGACGGATCCCGAAAGATCGCTTTTACGAACGGTGCCATAGCCAATTACCACCACCTCGTCCAACGTTGTTTTTTTCGGGGTCAGCACCGCATCCACAACCGAATTACTCCCTGCGGCGATCTCCTGGGTGGCGTACCCGATGAAGGAAAATACAAGGACCGGGCTCGCCTCGCTTGTCTTGATGGAATATTTCCCGTCAAGGTCGCTGACCGCACCCACGGTTGTCCCTTTCACCAGGATCGTGGCTCCCGGCAGGGTTTCTTTGGTGTCGGCAGCAGTCACAGTACCTTTTATGGTCCGAACCTGTGCCGATACACTCATCCCGAATCCTGCAAAAATTACAAGGATTAACAACCCTGTAATAATTCCAGGAAGTTTAAAATCATGAGTAGAATTTTGCATAACAACTGTTTTTCTGATTGTTTGAGAACGCAAGTAACAAAAAATTTAACATTAAATTAACCTTCAAACGATTTTGGCGCTGTACACGGTTACATCATGGCCGTGAAGCGAAAAAGATAGTTTACGTCAAAACTACTTCACAAGGCACTGTTCATAATCTATTATTTTAATTTACAGCACCTTAAAATTTCATAAAATGCGATTATTCAGAAATTTCACTGAATTGTAAATATACAAAAACTCAGAACTGAAGGATAAATCCGACAAGATTATTGTCAGAATCGAGCGATAATCTGCGTCTTAACCGGTACCGGCGTGTTTCAACACCCCTGAAACTGATGTTCAGCAACGGGGCTATCTCCTTGGAGGAAAGATTAAGTTTCAGAAAGGCGCAAAGTTTAAGGTCGCTTTGCGTCAACTCGGGATAGGCAACCTTAAGTCGTTTAAAGAAGTTCTGGTGAGCCTGGTCGAACAACTCCTCAAAAACCTTCCAGTCGTTATCGTTGGAAATATTTTTGTTGATCAGGGAAAGAAACCGGTCATAATATTTTTCCGGCAAATCCCTTCCAAGCCTGACTCTTTGCTTGTCAAGTTCCTCCTTGATCTCGATTAAAAGCTCATTTTTCCGGATAATGGCCATGGTGGAATTGGCAAGCTGCAGGTTTTTATGTGAAATCTCAGCCTGCAGATTTTCATTCTGCAGTTTGATGATCTCCTGTTCTGCATGCTGTTTTTCAAGCAGTGCAACGGCCTCATCATCTTGCCTGAGCCGCTCATGGTGCCTGATCACCCGCCTGCGGAACAAAAAGCGGCTCCAGAAGGTAACACCCAGGATCAGCAAGAAATATACCAGGTATGCCACAATGCTGGCATACCAGGCTGCCATTACCCTGAAATGCAATTGGACAGGTTCCGTGAACCGGCCATCGTCGGTAAGGGTACGAACCTGGAAGGTGTACTCTCCCTTTGGCAAACGGGTATAGGTAATATCCGCCTTTTCGCTCCATTCGCTCCACTTCTCCTCGATCCCGGCAAGCCGGTATTGATAGAGTTTGGTGAGGTGACTGCTGTTAATGCAGGTAAAGGACACCGACAGGTTATTCCAGGCATGGGAAAGGGTAAAGGGGAGACCATCAGGGTTAACCCGTTTTCCTGCCCCTTCCGGGTTCCATGAGTAAATATCACGGAATAGGAGCCTTGTTTTATCCGGTATCCCCTGGCGCAGCATGTTGGTATGAAAAATGGCAAATCCGTTTTCAAGACAAATCAGGTTTCGGTCGTTGTCAAGCGATACGATGTTCTCATAATTATCCACCATGTTCAGGGAATAAACAGGCAAAAACAGGTGGAACAGGATCGTGGCCCTGTTTTCCGTTATTGAAAAAAGGGCGGCATCATTTTGCCTGATAAACCAGTACCTGTTATCAGGAATGGCTACAATCCGCGTGGCCGTTTCAAACCCCTGAAGCTGGCTGTTCAAACCGGCATACAGTACAATTTTGTTTTTAAGATCATCCCAGGTATAAAGCTTTGATCCCGTTGTAAAGACCACCCGGTTGCATACCTTGAAGACGCGGATGTTGAAATCGGAAGGAAATCCATCCTTAATCCCGAAACTCCTGCAGGAGGTCACACTGTCAAGATCAGCCGACAGCTGCAGTTTGAAAAGCCCCTTCACCCCATGACCGATCCAGATATTCCCGAGATGGTCGACCTCGATAAACCTCGATGGTTCGAGGAACCCCCTGACCTGGTGACTGTTTTCCCATTTCTGCCCGGTCTTTTTATAAACCACCAGGGGAGAATAGGTACTCTGGAGTAAGATTTCCCTGCCGTTAAGTACTGATTTTTTCAGGCTGTACCCGCCGCTGGCGGCCGATATCCATTTCAGGGTGGCGCCCTCTATCGTAAAGGTACCCGCATTATGGCCGCAAAACAAGGTATTGTCGATTGTCGACAACTCCCATACCTGCCCCTGCGATTTGTCGAGCAGCCCGGAGTACCGGAACATTCCGCTCTCCCCGTCGGCGGTGTAGGTGAAGATGCCGCGGTTTGTACCCAGGTAAAGGGTATGTCCCGACAGGGCTGCCGTGTATACCGCCCCCAGTTGCTCTCCCTTTTCAAGGTAAATATCCAGCATTGCATTCAGCGACAGGTTGTCGATCCCCTTGTCGAGACCGACCCATACTGAACCATTCTGATCGGCGTTCAAAGAGAGCACCGTATTGTTCTGCAATACATTTTCATTATGCAGATGGTTCAGTATCTTCCCGTTCATGTCGAGGATAAACAACCCCTTCACAATGGTCCCGAAGAAGAGGCGGTCGCCAACCACCAGTCCGTTGTTAACCTGGCATGCCTTTAATACCTCATTTGCTTCCGTTTTCCAGGGTTTTACCTTCTTCCCGTCATAGATGAAGAGGCCGTTTGACGTGGTGCCGATAAGGAAATCACTGACCGAAAAGGGAAGGATCGTTTTCACCTCGGTGCCGGCGAGTACTCCGTCACCCTCAACTTCGCGGAGCTGCTCTCCGGTCATTTCGAAAAGGGTTCCAGCCACCGACTGGATAAACAGCCTGTTCCTTGCCTTCAGCAGGAAGATGACCGAACCTGGCAGTTCAATGGGCTTGACCGTGTGGTGATCATAAACAAACAGGGATGAAAAACTCTGGAAGTAAATTTTATCGTTGCACTCAACAATTTTCCATATTTCGCTGTTATGAAAGGAGCTGTTTTTCAGGAGAGGCTTTAACGAATGGTACACCAGGTCGTGTCGTGTGTCGAATTCCCAGTAGCCGAATTCCTCGTAGGAGCCGGTATAGATCTTTTTATCCTTTGCCAGGTAAACTGACCGTACGATCGTTTGATCGGGATTCCGGCAGGTTGTCCAGTGTGTGCCATCAAACACCAGTAAACCATCGTTGTTGCCCACATAGACATGGCCCTCCGTGTCGGTATCGACCGACCAGTTCTGGCTCCCGGCATGATAATCCTGTTTGGTATAGTGTTTAACCTGGTAGGTAGATTGACCCGTTGCAGGAATCAGAGGTACCAGTGCAAAAAAAAAGAGTAAGGAATAGATGATCTTATCTGTTCGCATGCAAGGGATCATTCCCGGCTACTTGATAACGAGATTGATTTTTTGCCGGATATCGGCCGACGAACTGCCCGCCATCAGGATAAAGTTTCCAGCCTCCACCTTCCAGTTTTTTCCGCTCTCGTCATAATAGGCAAAGGATCTGAAATTCAGGCGTATGGAGACCTCCTTTTCCTGGCCCGGCGCCAGGGTTACTTTAGAAAAGCCCTTCAGTTCCTTCATGGGCCGGGCCACTTTGCTGTGGTCGTCGGCAACATAAAGCTGAACGATTTCGCTTCCGGCAACCTTACCGGAATTCTTCACCTTCAGGGTAACCACATATTCATCTTTAGACGCTTTGGCAACTTTCATCGGGGAGTAAACAAAGGAGGTGTACGACAACCCGAATCCAAAGGGGAAGGTGGGCGTTAACTTGTTTTTCTCCAGGTAGCGGTATCCCACAAAAATGCCTTCAGCATAGGGTGCATCGAGCGTTTTGCCCATATAGCCGGCATAGGCCGGCGACTGTTCGTTTCCGCTGATAAATGAAAATGGGAGTTTGCCACTGGGATTATGGTTGCCAAACAGCACATCAGCAATGGCATTGCCACCCTCCTGCCCCGGGAAAAAGGCCTCCATCAGGGCAGGAATGCTGTTCAGCCAGCCTCCTGTTACGACCGGCGTACCGCTATTCAATACCACGATGGTACGTGGGTTTGCTGCCGCAACGGCCTTGATCAGCTCCTCCTGGTTTCCGGGTAGTTTAAGTCCGCCGGTACGGTCAAACCCCTCACTTTCATAATTTTCGGAGGTACCTGCGAAAATAATGGCCACATCGGCACCGGTGGCTGCCTTTACCGCATCCGATACCATCTGCCTATGCATGCCCTCTTCGGGGAGGTCCCAGCCCAGCAACATCACGGCATCGCCGCCGTCTTCATAATATTCAACCTTGATATTATAGGATTTCCCTGCCAGCAGGATCAGTTTGGCAGAGTCAATGGTCGTGCCATGATTTGTCCAGTTATTGATCACAAGTTTCCCGTCGATAAAGACCCTTACCCCGTCGTCACTGGCGGTGTACAAGGTATAGGGGCGTGTAACCGGCGGCATCAGGTAGCCCGTCCAGCGAACGGAATAGCCGTCCTTTTCAATTCCCGGGGCGGGAGGATTATCCTCCCAGGTAAAGTCAATGAGCGAATCCACGCGGACCAGTGCCGGGGGGCCTTCCAGTTTCATGTTTTTAAAGTATTCGGCCTTAAGTCCTTTCCCACCCATTTCGAGGCGTTCAAGGTAGGGTGTGCCTATGGCTGATACCGGGGAGGCACGTAATATGTCGCCGGGTGCATACACCACCTGTGCGGTATTGTTGATCAGTTTTTTAATTCCTTCAAAAGGAGATACACTGTAAAAGGGGTTCACACGGGAGCTGCCCCCCCCGCCCGTCCGGGCTGTGAGGGCATTAGGCCCGATGATCGTAATCTTTTTCAACTTTGCCTGGTTGAGCGGAAGAATATTATTGCTGTTTTTCAGCAAAACGATGCTTTCCGCCGCAATTTCACGGGCCAGCTTTTTATGTGCATCAAATACAAGCCGGGTAGTGTCTTCCACATTACGGGCCGTAAAGAGGCCGGCCTTCTGTTTTACCCACAGGATGCGCTTTACCTTGTCGTTTATGGTGGCCTCTGTTACTTTTCCCTCCAGCACGGCCTTTTTCAGTTTAGCCAGTGCAAAAACGTCACCGGAAGGCATTTCCAGGTCAAGGCCGTGGTTTGCGGCATCGATGGTTGAATGGGTTGAACCCCAGTCAGAGACGACGAATCCCTGAAATCCCCATTCCTTCTTCAGGATATCATTGAGCAAAACCTGGTTTTCGCTGCACCACCAACCGTTAACCTTATTATAAGCCGACATTACGGTATATACCCCGCCCTCCTTTACTGCTGCTTCAAAGGCTGGAAGGTAAATTTCGCGCATGGCACGTTCTTCAACCCTGACATCCACTTCCGTTCTGCGCCATTCCTGGTTATTCAGGGCAAAATGCTTGACACTTGAAATAATATGCTGGCCCTGAAGAGCTTTAATAAAACTCACCGCCAGGCGGCTGGTCAGGTAAGGATCTTCCCCGTAACTTTCAAAGTTCCGGCCTCCGGTAGGCAGCCGGTGGATATTCACGCAGGGGCCCAGCAAATAGTTGCGTCCGCGCACATGTGCCTCTTCGGCCAGTGCAACGGCGAATTTTGCAACCATGGCAGTATCCCAGGTTGCGGCAAGCGATACCCCCGAAGGAAAGGCGGTGGTTTTACCCCATCGCACCCCAAGCGGCCCGTCGGTCATCCTCAAGGCCGGAATTCCAAGCCGGGTATTTTCACGCGTGTCAAAACCCGTCGCACCGCTTCCCGACAATTGTTCAATTTTTTCATCAAGGGTCATCCTGCCCGTGAGGGCCTCAATCCTTTTGTCAATATCGGATTTTCCGGACTCCTGGGAAAAGCCGGAATAGGTTATCAGCGTGAAGAGCGCCGCCAGAAATAAATAGGAAAATCTGTTTTGCATTTTGACCTGGTTTGAGTTGATAAATCCCCGTTAACTAAGTAGCAGACAAAACTACATTTTTTTTAAACATAAATATTGACCTTCCGCTTCAGCAAAAAAGCAGCAAAAAAAGAGCTGAAGTCAGGACTTTATTCCGTCACCAGCGTCTGGATCGAATGCGGGAGACTGGTAACCAGGGCAGCCTGGCCCGACATCCATATCCTGTAGGAAATTTTTTCGTCGCTCTGGTTCATCACCACCACCGCCATTTTGCCATCGGCGTTGAGAAAGGCCGTGGTAAGCAATTGCCCCCGGCTTGAACTGCTGATGATCCTTTTGGCACCCGGGCGGATAAACTTTGAGAAATGGCCGATATAATAAAACGAGTTCAGGTAATACACCTGGCCTGTGGCAGTATTGGCATGAACAGGAGCGAAACACAGGTTCCCGACATGATTCGGGCCACCCTTTTCATCCAGCAGGATATTCCAGTCGGTCCAGCCAACGGTACCATTGTTGAAATCATTGATCATCGAGCGGCCATAGGTTTCTCCCCATTTCCATTCATCCATGCGGGAGAAGGTGAAACTTTCCGTACATCCCTCGGTAAAGATCAAGTGCGTTTCGGGAAATGCCTCGGCAACCCGCTTTACATTGTCGAAAATCTTACCTCCCCCGGTCCACGACTCATACCAGTGAAATCCTATTCCCCAAACATATTTCGCCGCTTCAGGATCGCTGAGAATCGTACTGGCCCGCTGGTACATCAGGTCACGGTTATGGTCCCAGGCAATCAGCTTTTTTTCGGCCAGGCCAGCTTTATGAAGGGTTGGTCCCAGGTAGTGGCTGATAAAGTCGCGCTCTTCCGTTGCCGTGAAGATACATGATTCCCAAACCTGTTTGGCCATCGGTTCATTCTGAACGGTAATTCCCCACACGGGAATACCCTCCGCCTGGTATGCCTTGATGAATTTCACAAAATAGTCGGCCCAGCTTTGATAGCAGGCAGACAGCAGTTTCCCGCCATGAAGCATCTCACCGTTATCTTTCATCCACCCGGGAGGGCTCCACGGACTGGCAAAGAGGGTAAGTTTCCCGCCCGCGGCGGCAATGGCCTGCTTGATAAAGGGGATCCTGAATTCCCTGTCATGGGCAATACTGAAGGTTTTCAGGGACAAATCCTTGTCGGCCACGTAGGTATAACTGGCAGAGGAAAAATCGCAACTGTGAATATTGGTGCGGGCCAGGGAATACCCTATTCCCTTTTTGGCATCAAAATAGCGCTCCATGATCTCTTTCTGACGATCCTTAGACAGTTTGGCAAAAACCTCGGCAGAGGCATCCGTCAGCGCGCCGCCGATGCCGATGATGGTCTGGAAGGTCCGGGAAGGATCGACAAACACACAGGGCTCCGTTTCCAGCGGCTGCCCGAAATCAACAAGGGTGAGCGTGTCGCTGAGTGACAACCTCAGGTTTGTGCTGTCGGCCGTGGTATAAACGATGATCTTTTTCCCGGCACGCGCAATGGGTTTGTTTGGCCCGGTGCCAGCTATCCCCGGGAAAAAAGAGCACAATAATAAAAAGGTGGTTAATCGAACCTGCATTTTCATAATTACCTGGTTTAATAATTTTCTTTGAAGCCTAAGCGCCTGCTTCCTATCCTGGTGCTTCTTAAAAGGATCCTGTTCCTGTGATCAATATTGTCAATTCAACCACAATGGCCACAATGATTTACACAATGTTCACAAAGGGTTTCTTTGTGTTCGTGGTGCCTTCTACTGAATGACAAGCTTGGTCCGGCTGGTTATTCCCGAAATCTCCAGTTCCAGAATATAGAATCCCTTCGGAAGATGGCCAAGGGATATCTTCTGTGAACTTCCGGTGGAGGGCAGCTCCTTTTCCATCACCTTCATCCCGCTCATGGCCCTGATGGAAAGTCGCCTGCTCAGCCCTTCCGGCCCGGCCATTTCAATGGTCAGCTCATCGGTAACCGGATTCGGAAATATCTTGACCGCCCCGGGTCCAATTTCGTAAATCCCCTGGCTTTTATCGGTAAACCGGTACCAGTTCATGTTGAATTCCTTCTTGATGATCCTGATACGCAGCACAGATACCCCGATCGTAAGCGGCAAATCGGCACTGACGGTGGTCCAGGTCTGCCATCCTCCTGTAACAGGGATGTTGACGGTAACCGAATTGATGACCTGACCTGCCAGATCAATTTGTTCAACCGCGATGATCCCTGCAGTGCTCTGGCAGGCACTCCTGATCTCAAACTTATAAATCGATGTTTTGGCAACCAGAACCAGGTAGGTAAGATAATCGCCGGGATCGGTAAAGCCAACATCCTGGCCCCCTCCTGTATCGGTGCAGGTTTCCAGTTGCAAACCCTGGTTCACCGTAAAGGCCTCCGCCTCGATTTTCCCGGGAATATGAAGATGGAACGGCAGGTTGTTTTGTACCGGGAAATTTGTGAAATTTCCAAGTACAGTGCCATCCGTGGCGATGACATGATTTCCGGAATAGTTCAGCAGGATGGTATCCTGGTCGGTTATCGTCCGGGCAAGGTTCAGCATGACCTGGAATGGATTTCCGTTATTGAGGGCAAAACTGGTAATGGCTGCCGCCTGCCCGTTCACGGTACAGGTGAAACCGGCCGGTGTTACCGTTGAATCAACGAGTATCTTGTTGAAATTTGCAACGATCTCCTCCGTTTTCAGGTAGGTTTCGGCAAGGAGAGGTTTCAGCGGGATGCCGGCAAGGTTTTTACTCAGGGTGAATTCGAGAAAACCCAGGTTAAGCCCGGCCTTTTCAAAAACAACCTTTAGCTTTTGAATCCCCTTGTAAAGGATAACGTCATTTACCGTAGCATAGTTCCACGACTGGAAACCACCTGAAGCAGGCGGCGCTGTAATACTGCAGATATCGGCATCATTGCATTTCAGCCTGATTTTTGATCCCGCGGCTGCGGCGGCGTAGCGGATACGGACATTGTATCCTGCTGTGGAGTCGACGGAGGTGGTGTACTGCATCCATTCGTTATCGGCCACCCAGCCTACATCAAACCCATTGGAAGCTGCCTGGGTGTCGGAAGTGGTCTCGATGTCCACTCCATCGTTGCGGTATTGCCAGCCTGTATTCCAGGTGGTATAGGTCCCGCTGCTGGTCTGGTAGTTGGCTGTATCGGAATCCCAGTAAGCGTTACCGCACCGGCCCAAATCGAAGTCGGTAGCATGTATAATCCCGGGAATATGGCTTGAAGTCCATGGCCTTGTGGTTGTATCATGTATCTGCCTGAACATGGCATCCGTTACATCTTTATGGAAACTGCAATTTTCATTTCTTGCATTGGCAGCCATCTGCATAAGGGCAAATGTTGCGAAAGCCGATGTCGGGACTGTCCCTCCGTTGTTCCAGTAGTCGAGCAGGGTCTGGTATCCTGTTGTTTTCTTAATGGTCATAGGACCAACCACCGAATTGATCTTTTTCAGGGGCCACCAGCACCAGCCGATGTTGTTCTGTTCAACCAGCCTGATGGCATCAGTGAACCAGGTGTTGGAATTTTCGCCCGACTCTCCCATCCAGAGGGGTATGTTATACTGACTCCTGATATCCAGCATTCCCTGGATTGAACCGAGGTCGTTATACGACCAGTATTTATGGAAGCTGACCACCATATTGTTATCCCAGACCGGCATGAACCCGCTGTAGTTGTTGCCCCAGCAATTGCCTTCAATTATAATAATATGTTTTGTATCAACTGCACGGATGGCGGCTGTGAGATCGACATAGATCTGGCGCAGCGGGGTATTGTTGGTTTCGGTGCAGCCATTCTGATTTCCACCTGTTGTGAAGCTCCAGTTTGGTTCATTGAGCAGGTCGTATCCCCCCACCCAGGGTTCATTCGCATAACGGGTGGCAAGTTTTGTCCACAGGGCAATGGTCTTTTGCCGGTTGGCATCGCTTTCCCATAGTGATGGTTTGGAAGCATCGCCATCGCAAATGGCGAGGTCCCTGCCTTGGCCGCCCGGCGCGGCATGCAGGTCGAGGATCACATACATGTGCCTGGCGGCACACCATTTGATCAGGCTGTCGGTCAGGGTGAAGCCCTGGTCGATCCAGGTATTGGCCCCTGCCACAGGTTCCTGTTCGATGGGAAGAGTGAAGAGGTTATAATGCATGGGCAGCCTGACCGAGTTGAACCCCCAGGCAGCAAGAGAATCGATATCGCTTTTGGTACAGTGATTGGCATGCCAGGCATCGTAAAAGGCGGTAGTGCCGGCTGCGCCGATCAGGGCCTGGATTTTGGCCTTTATTTGCCATTGGGTCGTGGCAAATCCGCTCATCTCCATCATGTAGGGTTCCTGCAGCATCCATCCGCCGAGTCCCATGCCTTTGAGGATTACCTCGTTTCCGCTTTGGTCGATGATCTTTTTTCCGCTGGCTTTCAGCCATTGTCCGGAGGAGGTAAGTACCGTGAGGGCAAGGATGAAAATCAACAGAGGTCGTACGAGTATTTTTTGCATTTCAGTTAAATTAACCGGCCGCGGCACCTCCCTGCAATCAGGGAGGTGCCGCGGCCGGATTATGATCAGTATCCCGGATTTTGCTTAAGCTTGGTGTTTGAAAGCTCCTGCAGCGGGATCGGCAGAATCTCATTTTTATTAGCGTGGAATCCTTTGGCGGCCAATGCCGTCACAGCCTTTCCCGTACGAACCAGGTCAAAGAAGCGGTGTCCTTCGGTGGCCAGTTCCAGCCGGCGCTCCTTATAGATATTGTCGAGCGTTGCAGGGATGGAGGAAAGTCCGACCCGACCACGTACCGCGTCGAGGTATCCCTGGGCTTTGGATGCATTGCCTCCGGCACGAACCAGCGCCTCGGCCTCCATCAGGTAGGTATCAGCCAGGCGGATCTCGATGACATCGTTAGGATAGTTCAGCACTGGATCGCCGCCGATGGTATCCTTGAACTCCTTCAGCGGGGCAAACTTCGCCACAAAATAACCGGTATTCTGGTATCCCTTTTCATAGGTCGTGCCAACAGCTTTGCATAAACTGTCGATATTCACAATGGTATATTTATACCTGGGATCGTTCTTCATCAGCGCCACCAGTTCGGGGGTAATGGGGTTAAATCCCCAGCCGGCAACGTAGGTAGGGCCTGTGTAGGCGCGTGGTCCGCACATCTGCGTATAGACATTGCCCTCAAAATTCGGCCAGCTTCCCCAGCCCGAGATCGCCTTTGCGGTATGCACGATTTCGAAGATGGATTCACTGTTGAATTTGTTATCCGGGCGGAAGATCTGGCCATAATCGGCAAGCAGCTGGTAGTGTGAGGAGGTGTTTACCTGCTCGAACAGGTCAGCAGCCTCCTGCATCCGGCCCTCATTGTTCTGGAACAGGATCACCTTTCCCAGCAAGGCAAGGGCAGCCATTTTGGTAGCACGGCCGTTTTCTCCCCCGGTCACTGTCTCCGGCAAAACGGCGATGGCATCCTTCAGGTCCTTTTCAATCTGGGCATAAACCGCCTCAGGACTGGCCTGGAGGGCATTAAAATATTCACTAATGCCAAGGGGAGCGGTAAACAGGGGCACATTTTTAAACAGGCGAACCAGGTCAAAATAAAAATAACCGCGTAAAAACTTGGCTTCAGCCTTAAACCTGGCTTTCAGCGTGGCATCCATCGGAACCGCATCCAGCTTTGAAAGCAGGATATTTGCCCGGTACACGCCCGTGAAATTCCTGCTCCAGAAATCGCCCTGTATGCCGGTAGCCGGATCAATGGTGAAATTATTCCACACCTGCCAGGCAGGCACATCGGAAGAGCTGCCTCCTCCGGCATAGCAATCGTCGGATGCCGAATTCAGGGGGCCGATCTTATTGGAATAGGTAACGCCACATTCGGTACCCAATGGGTCGTAACACGAAACCAGCCCGTTATACGCCTCTTGTGCATTTTTGTAGTAATTGGTCTCCAGGGCGGTACCCTTGGGCTCCACCTTTAGAAAACTCTTTGAACAGGAACCCAAGAGCAGGATTCCCAGGCTCAAAACAAACAGGTATATATTGATTTTTTTCATAGTCTTTCTCCTTAATCGATTAAATTGTAACGTTTAAACCAAACAAAAACGAGCGTGCCTGCGGGTAAACACCACGGTCAATGCCGTAACTGCTTCCCCCGATTTCGGGATCATAACCGTTATACTTGGTGATGGTCATCAGGTTATTGCCGCTTACATAGAAGCGCAGGTTCTGTAATCCTATTTTGCTGACGAGACTCTTGGGCAGGGTATAGCCCAGCTGGATCGTTTTAATTCTGAAATAGGCGCCATTTGTCAAATAGAAGTTTGACGGATAACTGAAATTATGGCTCGGATCTCCATCAACCAGCCTTGGATAAATCGTTGAGGTTCCCGGACCAGTCCAGCGACCAAGGGCATCGGATGTCCAGTTGGCTGAAGAAATATCAAGCCGGCGCATGGCATTGAACACATCGTTTCCGGTAACTCCCTGGCCGAATACGACAATGTCGAATCCTTTAAAGGCGGCATTCAGGGTAAATCCATAGGACCATTTTGGCGTAGGATCCCCGATAAAGGTACGGTCGCTTGCCGTGATCTTTCCATCCCCGTTCAGGTCAAGATAGCGGAAATCACCGGGCTTTGCGTTGGGCATGATCATGTTGCCGTTTTTATCGACGTAGTTCTGTATCTGCGACTGGGACTGGAAGATACCATCGGTTTTGAACCCGTAAAAGGCACCATACGGATGTCCGACGGCCATACGGCTGATCTCATAGGCGCTGTTCTGGAAGGTCGCACCGGTGAGATACTGTACCGATCCAAGGTCCGTAATTTCATTTTTAAGGTACGAAACGTTGCCTTTAAAACTCAGGTCAAATTCGCCGATTTTTTTATGATAGCCCAGTTCAAGTTCAACACCCTTATTGGACATGGAGCCGACATTTGCGTAAGGCCAATCAGCTGCTCCCACATATCCGGGAATGGGCTTCTTCTGCAGCATCCCGGAGGTCTGCTTGTTGTACCAGTCGAAAACCAGCGTAAGGTCGTTAAAGAAGGTCGATTCAAAGCCTATATTGAGCTGGCTCGTCTGTTCCCATTTCAAATCGGGGTTTGCAGGAGCATCAGGACTGTATCCCACTACATAACTGTCGTTTCCGAAGGTATAATTGCGTCCCCCGCTGATGGTTGAAATATACTTGAAATCTCCGATTGCATCATTTCCGTTGATACCATAGGATCCGCGGATCTTTACAAAGGTTACTACCTTGTTCTTCGGCCAGAATTTTTCCTGCGATGCTACCCAGCCCAAAGATGCAGAGGGGAAGAACCCATATTTGTTATTGTCGCCAAACCTGGAAGAACCATCACGGCGGATAATCCCGGTAAACAGGTATTTTTCATTGAAATTATAGATAAAACGGGCAAACATGGAACTGACCTTATGATCAGCGCTTTCCCAGCCACCCGCGATACGGTCGGCAGCCAGCACGTTGTAGTTCATCGATGCCTCATTAAAGGTGTTGACAGGCAGGTTGTTATAGGTGGCATTGATGCCGCTTTGGGATAAAACATAAGCGCTTGTACCTACCAGAACGGTACCGGTATGTTTTCCGATACTCTTTGTGTAGGAGACGGTATTTTCCCAGTTCCACATAAACACCTTGTTACTGGCACGGTAGAAGCTGTTGTTGGAGGTTGAAGTGGATGCGTTGAAATAGGCGGTCGGGGTAAAACTTTCATCCCCGTAAAAAGCAAGCTTGGCGCCAATATCCGATTTCACCTTCAGCCCTTTGATCGGCTCAATCTCGGCAAACATATTGCCGATCATGTTGTCCGACCAGCCATAATTTCCCTGGTGGGTCTGAATATAGGCAAGCGGATTGGTCATCTCCTGTTGCACAAGGGTATCGATACCGTAAGGGTTGCCGTTGCCATCCCTTACAACATTCGGGTTGTTATAGGGTTTCCTGTGACTGAGCGCGGGATCGGTAACCACGGTAGGGGTGGTTGGCGAAAGGTTGATGGCCGAAGAGAGCGGGCCGCCAAACTCGCTGTTTGTATTGAGCGACCCCTGGCTTTTGATATGGGAATAACCGAGGTTATTGCCAAAATGAAGCCATTCCTTGACTTTATGCGTCGAGTTGAAACGCAGGTTCAGCCTCTTATAATTGGAAATGGAGGTGGCAATAACCCCCTCCTGGTTGAAATATCCCATGGAGGTATAATAGGTTGACCGATCGTTTCCACCACTGACACTCAGCTCGTAATTGGAAATTTTAGCTGAATTGTTGAATATGGTACTTTGCCAGTCAGTTCCATTCCCTAATGCACTGGGATTTTTGAAGATGGCCGATCCGCCGGCGTTAATGGAGGATTCATTTCTCAGGGTGGCATAATCGGTGGCATTTAACAGGTCGAGCTTTTTTGCAGGGGCCTGCGTGCCAAAGTAGGCATTGAAATTGACCGACATGCTCCCGTTTCCCACGGCTATACTGCCCTTTTTACCCTTTTTGGTTGTGACAAGGATAACGCCGTTTGCGGCACGGGTACCGTAAATGGCCGCTGATGCCGCATCTTTCAGCACTTCGATGGATTCAATATCATCGGAATTAAGGTAATCAATCCCTGCACCACCTTCGATCGGAACACCATCCACCACATACAATGGATCGGCACCTGACATGATGGTGGTGGTACCACGAACCCTTACCGTAGGGGCAGCACCCGGCTGACCTGAACTGGAAGCTACAGTCAATCCAGTGGTCCGGCCCTGTAATGCCTGTTCAATACGGGTTAAGGCCATATCATCCAGGTCGGTGCTTTTCACCTTGGAAATCGCACCTGTTACCACGCTCTTCTTTTGTGTACCATACCCGATTACCACCAATTCTGATAAACCAACGGTGGAACTCTCGAGGGTGATTTTCATTGGAACACCGGCAATCGCATGGATTTCCTGTGTTACCGAACCTACGAACGAAATCACCAGCACCTCTTTGGGATTGACAGAGCTTACCTTAAAAGTCCCCATGATGTCGGTGGCGGCGCCAACCGTGGTACCTTTGATCATCACACTGACACCCGGCAGGGTCTCTCCCTGTTTATCGGTAACAGTGCCGGTGTACTCATATGTTTTCTGCGCAAACACCGGGGCGGCTCCCAGCAAAAGGATTACAGCAGACAGCAACAGCTTCCTGATAAAATTGCTGTTTTTCAGACTAAATGCGTAAAGATTTTTCATAGTATTTGATTTAGTTAGTATGATGTTAATAAAGGGTTCATTAAAAGCGTGATGTTTTTACCAGACAATCGAAACCACCGACTGCACCGGGACCGTATAGGCAAAATTCCGAGATCCCTGTTTCACGGTGAAGGTCTGCATGGCCGTTCCGGTATTGCAGGCAACCAATGCCTTGGAACCATCGGGGTTTTGAAAGGCAACAGCCGTCAACCCCGGCAGTGACTGAAGAAAAGTTACGGAGATCCTGGCGGCACCCGGCCGGACAAATTTCGAAAAATGGGCTACCGCATAAAACTCTTCATTGTTCACTACCTGGCTTGTTGAAGTATTCAGCGTAATTACCCCCCGGCAGTTGGAGCAGCCGTTGTTCTGGGGGCCGTGGTTCTGGTCAAGCACAAGGTTCCATAACAGGGCTGATTTCGACCAGTTGAGGGCTGTTCCGATAAAAATATTGTTCATGTACCAGGCCAGGTTCGCCCCGAAATCGTTGGCCCACGACCCGCCCGAAATCTCTGTGAAATAGAGATCCTTTTCAGGATGGGCAAAGTGGACGGTACTCATGGCCGAAACATCGCCTGCATAGGCATGAAAGGCCGATCCAGCAATATAGCCGGCGGCGCCGGCATCGTTGAGGATGGAGATGGCATAATTGGTATTGTCCCAGTTATGGTCGTAAATGATGATCCTTGTTTGAATACCGGCCGACTGGAACTTCGGACCGAGGTTGTTTTTTATAAAGGCAAGCTGTTCGGCCGGCAGCATCTGCATGCAGGGGTAATTGGCCGTTGCATAGAGGGGTTCATTCTGCGGGGTGACGGCGGAAATGGTAATCCCCTGTGCCTTCATATCCTGGATATACCGTGCAAAATAGCCGGCATAAACATCATAGCAATCGGTTCGCAGGCTGCCGCCTTTCATACTGCCATTGGTTTTCATCCACGCCGGCGGGCTCCACGGCGATCCCAGCAGGCTGATCTTCGGGGTGATCTGCACGATCTCCTTCAGCACGGGAACCACATCATCCAGGTCTTTTCCCAGGGAGAATTTCTGCAGGGCAAAATCGGTCTCGCCGCTGTTCAGGTCGTCGTAGGTAAAATCGGCAAGGGAGAAGTCGGAGGCGCCAATGGTCAGCCGCAAATAGGAGATGCCGATACCATTCACCGTGTCGAACAACTGCTGCAGCACATTCGCCCTGGCGGCGGCATCCATTTTCTGGTGAAGCAGGTAGGCTGAAGAGCCGGTGAGCGCCGCACCAAACCCGGCCATGGTCTGGAACCTCACGGAGGTGTCAACCGAAATTACGGGCCAGTTGGCCGAGGCCGTTTTGACAATTGGCAGATCCGACTCCCTGTTGAGCAGTTTAGCCTTATCCCCGGTGGTAAGCCATACTTTTGCCTTCCCTGTTTCATCGGGTGTTACGGGTTGCGAAACAGCAGTACTGCCATGGCTTTTACAGCCGGCAACAGCCAACAGTATTCCAAAAAACCCAACCACCGCGATTGCATGGCTCAACCTGCGAAATACTGTATAAATCATATTTTCTGAAAGTTACAAGTCTTTTATTCTCCTCCGGTCAGCCAATTCAACACAAAAACACCCTGACGTCAATATCGTTCATTGATCCTTAATGACCGTGTGGTCTGAGCCACCTTTGCGCCGGGGCGTCTTTGTGTTAAAATAAAACAAGTGCAGTTATCTGTTTAGTACCCGGGATTTTGGGTAAGTTTAGTGTTTTTATCCAGCTCCGACTGTGGTATGGGCCAAATCAGCCTGTTCGTGGTCAAAGCATAGCCCAGGCTGACCCCGCCAACGCCAGTGGCATTGTTGATCACCTCGATGGCCCGGCCTGTACGTTTCAGGTCATACCAGCGAACACCCTCGAAGGCCAGTTCAAGCCGGCGCTCCTTTTCGATGGCAAGCCGCATGTCAGCCTGGCTGGAGGCGTTGGTGTTAGCCAGTTTTGCCCGGGTCCTGACCTGGTTCACCAGATCTGCCGCCCCGGCAACACCCTGTTCGTTCAGCGCCTCAGCCTTCAGCAACAGGATATCGGCCAAACGGATGAAGATATAGTTCTGGTCGCTGCCCTGTGCAAAGTTATGCCACTTGTTCAGGAAGGGATAGCTGGTGGCCGGCCAGTGCTCATCGGTCCATTTCCCGGTAACATCCAGGAAGATGATGGAGGCCGATTTCCTGACGGTATCCTGCTCCTGGTCAAATGCTTTGACCAGGTCGTTCGACGGGATATCGAATTTTTTCCAGTCCAGACCGCGGAACATCGAGGCACCCCAGTTTCCATCGGTACTTCCACCAGTGTAGTTGATCTCAAAGATCGCCTCCGCCGAATTTTTATGCAGGTTGTCCCACAGAAAATGATAATCGGGTAACAGCGAATACCCGCCGGTAATCACTGCATCACAGTATTGCTGCACCTTGGCCCAGTCATGAGGCGTCTGGGTGGCATACACCTTCGCCAGGAGTGCATTGACGGCTCCTTTAGTGGCGAACCCTTTGTTGGAAGCAGTTACCCTTACTGCAGGCAATGCCGTTTCCAGATCGGCAATGATCTGTTTGTAAACCAGTGCGGCGGATGTCCTTGGCGGGAACAGGATCGGGTAAATTTCAGGAAGGATACCCGCACTGATGGTCCCCACCTCCTTGAGCTGCAAAGGAACATCTCCCCAGAGCTGAACCAGCTGGAAATACATAAAGGCTCTCAGAAACGATGCCTCGCCAATGATCTCCTGTTTGCGTGTATCGGTTAAGGTTTTGTCGGTTACCTTGTTTACATTGTTAATAACAGAATTTGCGTTGCCGATGATGGTATATAAAAAGCCCCAGTCACGACCCACATTGGAATTGGTAGCATCGATGGCATAACCATCAATCTGGAAATTTGCAGGGTTGTCGGCGCCAGCATAGGCATCGTCCGACTGGGCATCGCCGTTTACATAGTAGTCAAGTTCAAAATAGTCGCTATTCTTAAAGCCGGCATACACCCCTGAAAGGGCAGCTTCAACCTCACTGGCGGATTTGTATTTCACCGAATCGGAACTTGCCACAGCAATACCATTGGAGACAGGCTTCTCGTCAAGAAATTTCTTGCAGGAACTTACTGTAACTACAAGAAAACATATTGTTGAAAGGAAGAATATTTTTTTCATAGGATCACATATTAAAATTCAACATTTAAACCGAGGATCAGGGTCTTTGACTGCGGGTAGGTGCCGTAATCGATACCCAGTTCTGTTGCGCTGCTTCCGAAGGCATTGACTTCAGGGTCAAAACCGGTGTATTTGGTGAAGGTCAGCAGGTTCTGACCGGTTGCATAGACCGTAAGCTTTTTAATGGCCTTGATCTTCGGGTTGTTGTCAATCACCTTATAGGAGAGGGTAATCGATTTCAGCCTTACATAGGAGCCATCTTCCACGAACCGGGTTGAATTCCTCACATTATCCACATTCCCTTTGCCAACAGCCCTGGGAATATTGGTAATGGTATTGGTGGGGGTCCAGCGGTTCAATACCACCGTCGACTGGTTTTTACTGTCGAACATCCCTTCGAGGTCGATGCGGGTGGCATTGTATATGTCGTTGCCGTAACTTCCCTGGAAAAACAGGTTGAGGTCAAATCGCTTATACTTGAAGGTATTGGTGATCCCGAAGATATATTTTGGCTGGGCGTTGCCGATGACCTTCCGGTCGCCGGGATCGAGGATGCCGTTGTGGTTGAGGTCGGCAAAGATTTCATCCCCTGTTTTCGGGTTGACCCCTTCGGCAACATAACCATAAAAGGAGCCCAGCGGCAAACCGGCCCGTACGATGGAAACATCCTGGTTATTGCTGTATATCCTGCCGAAATAATAAACATCTGTATATTGCAGACTGGTGACTTTGTTGCGGTTGAACGACATGTTATAACTGGTTTCCCACCTGAATTTTTTATTCAGGTTTACCGTATTGATGCTGAATTCAATCCCTTTGTTTTCAATGGACCCGGCATTGGTCTGGATACTGCTGATTGGCAAGGTGTTGGGGAGCTGTACGTTTAACAAAACATCGCTGGTCTTTTTCAGGTAGGCATCCACATTAACCGTAACGCGGTTATTGAACATCGTCAGGTCAATCCCGATGTTGGTTTGTGCGGTTGTTTCCCATTTCAGGTCAGGATTCCCATAGGAGGTTTGTACCGCCGATGGCCCGGATAAGGGGTTGGTAGGTGTCTGGTGTGAATAGGTGATCAACCCGTAACGGGCATAATTGGAGATCCCGTCCTGGTTGCCGTTTAAACCCCATCCGCCGCGTAATTTCAGGTCGTCGATAAAGGTCACCTTTTTCATAAACTTCTCGGAGGATATCCTCCAGCCTGCCGAAAACGATGGCATAACGCCCCATTGTTTTGCAAGTTTGGAGGAACCATCATCACGGATACTCCCCGTGAGGTAATATTTACTGTTAAAATCATAAGTGGCACGGCCAAAAAAGGAGGCCAGCGACCATCCCTCGATGGTAGTACTGCCGCTTACGGAGTTTGCCGCGTTGATGGTGGTTACCGAGGTATTGGCGGGAAAATCATACCCATATAAATAGGAATCATAATAGCGGCTCCGCTGGATACTGCTTCCCGCCAGGGCGGTCAGGTTGTGCTTTCCAAACGATTTGCTGTAGTTTATGGTATTCTCCCACAGCCAGGTAAAGGTATTGGCCTTGTCGGATTGTCCGATACCATTCTGCTGGCGGCCATAAACGGTCATATAGGGATCAAGGTAATAATCCCACTGGTGACTGTTGAAATCGACGCCGAAATTTGACTTAACCGATAGCCCCTGGATAATGGTAGCCACCGCATTGATATTACCCAGAACATGATCGTCGATTGCCTCCTGTTTTGGTCCGTTCATGTAGGCAATCGGGTTTTCCCAGGAGGGCTGGAATGGATTGGCCTCATATTGTCCCTTACTGTTGTAGGTGGATAAGAACGGCGGGGTATTGAGCGCGCTCATAATCACCCCTCCCCTGCCGGAACTGGCATTGTCGGGCGTATCCTGGGTCTTTAACCTGACAACGTTGAAGTTGGTCCCGACCTTAAGCCACGATTTAACCTCGTTGTCAAGGTTTACCCTTACCGAATAGCGATCAAATACGGCAGGTTTAACGATGCCCTCGTCGCTCAGGTAGCCCAGCGAGACAAAGTACTGCGATTTCTTGCCTCCTCCGGAGAAGGATAGCTGGTACGACTGATTCATTCCCGTACCGAAGATTTTATCGCTCCAGTTGGTATAGCCGGTTTGTGTGGCGTTTAAGCTGCCGGGCAGGATTTCATCGATCAAGGTGCGGTATTGTTTGGTGTCGAGCACATCGAGGGTCTTGCCAATTTTGGAAACCCCGAAATAGGTGTTGAACTTGACAACCGGTTCATTTTCTTTACCGCGCTGGGTGGTGATCAGCACAACGCCGTTGGCTGCCCGGGCACCGTAAATAGAGGAGGAGGAGGCATCTTTCAGAACGCTCATGGTGGCGATATCGGAAGGTTCCAACCCGCGGATATCGGATGTGGGAACTCCGTCAACCACATAGAGTGGTTCATTTCCGGCCAGCACAGAGGTTGCGCCGCGAACGCGCACTGACAGGCCGACCCCGGGCTTACCGGAGGGCTGGGTGACCTGCACGCCGGCAGCTTTACCCTGCAATGCTTCGACTGCCGACACCATCGGGCGCTCCTTCATCGATTTCTGATCGATGACCGATACGGCGGTGGTAAGATCTTTTTTCACCTGGGTACCATACCCGACAATCACCACCTCGTTCAGCGTTGTGGTCTCTTCCGCCAGAACTATATCAATGGAAGTCTGGGTGGTAAGATCAATCTCCTGCGACACATAGCCGATACAACTGAACTTTAATTTTCCGTTGTTGCCGACTGTAAGCTTATAGGTTCCATTGACATCCGTAATTGTCCCGGTTGTGGTGCCAACCATCTGAACGGTTACGCCGGGAACTCCAAGTCCAGCGGCATCCGTTACTTTCCCTGAAATGGTCCTGTTTTGCGCGAAAACAGCTAAGGAAAACAGGGAGAAAAAAAGCAGTGTGTATATTTTTGCCATAGTCAAACGTTTAATGAATTATTTAAGGATAAGTCGTTTGGTGAATATATTCCCTTCAGATTGCAGTCTGATGCAATAAAGTCCTTTGGGAAGGGCCGAAAGATCAATTTCCGTTACAGGCGTAATGGCCGAAAACTGGGTAACATTGCGGCCTTCGGTGTTGAATACCGTGGCGGTTGCCGACATTCCCGAGGGCATGCTGATCTGGACCTTCCCATCAGTAGGATTTGGGGAAAGGTGTATTTTATCCGGGTTCATGTTGTTTCCACCCCGGTTGTCGCCGGTTCCGAATGGGTAATGGATGGTCTGATAAACCCTTACATAATCAACCTCCATGGTTGCCGTGTAGAGGGTCGGATCGATGCCGTTTTTCAGCCCTCCGGTTTCATATTGTGGATCGCTGCCCCAGTTACCGCCCATGGCAACGTTCATGATCAGGAAGAAAGGGTTGTTGAAGGGCCAGGTGGAGTTGTTTTTTACAGCAGGATTATAGGTATAGAACAAAACACTGTCAACGCTGAATTCCATCTTATCAGCGTTCCATTTAACCTGGTAGGTGTGAAAGTCGGTACCATAGGTACTGACGAATTTGGCCCCTGTATTTACGGTAGCGCCATAGCTTGAGGGGGTGTGCAGCGAGCTGTGCACCAGCCCGGGATCTTTCCCTACGTGTTCCATCACGTCAACTTCGCCGCAGGCCGGCCATCCTTTGGTGGCTAGGTTTGCCCCCAGCATCCAGAGCGCGGGCCAGGTTCCGGTACCCACCGGGAGTTTGGCGCGAAAAATAACGGTTCCGTAAGTAAAATCAAATTTGTATCGTGTAAGTAAACGGGCCGAGGTCCAGGCTGTGCCAGATTTCATGGCCGTAATGATCAGCACCCCCCCCGATTGCCGGGCATTTTGTGTGGAATTGGTGTAGGTCTGAATTTCATTATTGCCCCATCCGCCGGCGCCAAGGTCATATCCCCATTTGGCCGGATCGGGAGCGCCGGAGCCGTTGAATTCATCACTCCATACGAGTGTGTCCACCTGAGCGGAACAGATCCGGGCCATCCCAAGCAATAATATGATCATCAATGATTTCACCATAATATTTTGTCATTAAAAAAAATCAGGAGTGAGGCACACTGGCGCTCACTCCTGATTTTACTCGAATTAATTTACATAAAAAGGATTAGCGCTCCAGAATTGCCGACCATGCGGATGAACCGTCATGAAGCTTCGAAATGTCAACGCTGACGAATAAATAATCTTTGGTTGCGGTATGTGCATATCCCATTACCGAGTAGGTGTTGGTTACAGATCCATCGTTGGGGAGATTGGTGCTGGTAGCATTTTCACCGCCCTGATGGCTGCTGGCAACGCCATTGTATCCTTTATAGAATCCGATAAAGGCGGCATAGCCGGCTCCATTGGTCAAGGTAATCGTAGCGTTTGCACCACCGGCAGCCGGGGTTAACACATACGAATGGGTAGCAGTGCCGAAGGCGGCGCCGTTGCCGGCTGCTGCAATCTGTGCATCGCTGAAACAGCCGTTGGGTGTTCCCATGTAACCATCGTTACGGGCACTGCCATTGGTTTTGTACGAATATACGCCGCCAGTGCTGAACTGGAATTCATCATCCGGCATACAGGTCCAGTCGTCACCACCGGTACCGGTAGTAAACTGGGCTTTCGAAACAGACCACCAATCGCTTTTACCAAGGCCGGAACCTACGAATACTGATTTGTCGCTAACGTAAACTTTCCAGGCAGCACCTTGCAGCAATGCATCGGTAACGTCGGCAGTTGGAATAAACAATACGGAGGAGGCAGTTGCAGATCCGTTGGTATTGGTGGCTGTCAGGGTAACCGTGAAGGGCCCGCCGGCATAGGTATGGGTCGGGTTCTGGGCGGTGGAGGTCTGTCCGTCGCCAAAATCCCAGCTGTAGGATACGCCACCGGTGGTGGTATTGGTGAAGGTAACGGTCGTGCCGGTGATGGCAGTTGTGAAGGCAGCACTAGGTTTGTTGCCAGGGATAGGAGGTTCCTGTGAAGGATCATCATAGTGAACCAGTACAAATCTCCAGTAACCGCCATCGGTAGCGTCATATTTATACTGGCCTTCAATGATCAGCGTATCAACGGCATTGTCGGTAAGCTGGATGATTTTATAACGTACTGAATCCAGAGGAACTTTTGTTTCTGCAAGATTTCCCAGTTTAAAGAAACCGATAAAGGCTCCTTTACCGTAAGCGGTAATGGTAGGAGTTGTTCCGGTAACCATTTTGTAGGTATGTTTTCCACCGGCCCAGGCAGAAAGATCTTCGTTGTTGGGGCCAACCATAGAGGTAGTATCGGCACAGACGTTCGCAGGATTGAAGATGCCGCCTTCAGCCCAGTAATCTCCACGGGCATTGTAGGTGAATGATCCGTCACGGTTAAAGATCCATTCGTCGTTCAGCATGCAGGGACGGTTGGCAAGCTCATCATTGCCTTTGCCCATGGCCCACCAAATCTGTGAATGATCGTAAGGTCCGCATTCCAGCGGGTAACGGCCCGTTGCAGTACTGCGCAGCAGTTTCCAGATCTTCGTGGTTCCGGCTGCACCTGCCAGTTTGATCAGTTCAACATCAGGATTAGCAATAACAACACTTACGTGGAACGATTCGGAACTGCCGCTTGATGATTTGGCAGTCAGGGTTACGGTATAGGTGCCTTCAGCTGCAAATGAGTGAGTAGGGCTTGTTTCTGTTACCGCAGCAGTGTTGTCTCCAAAATTCCAGGAGTAGGAAGATGCATTCTGTGAATAATTTGTAAATACAACCTTTTTAAAGTCTGTAGCATCCAACTTGTAGGTGAAGCTAACAATGAGTTCCGGTGTGGTACTCTTTTTTTTACAGGAAATACTTAGGGCGGTCACAAAAATTAACAAAACCACCCAACTAAACTTTAATGTGTTTTTCATGTTTAATTGATTTTAAGGGATTAGGGACTAGGTTATCTAAGGCAAATATAATGAAAACTATGCGTGTAACGAAAATCTGCACTAATTTTTTCAGATTACGGTATTTTTTTAAATCCGGAGTGGTTTTCACTGCCGGCCTCTCCACTTTCAACAAACCGTACCCCCGATGGCAACAACTGAAACCATCCTTCGAAACAGTCCTGGAAATTATCATAAAAAGTTAGAATACAACTGTTTTGCTAATTTCCCTGAACAATCTTTGTACCTCAGTCAGCGGACATTTCCAACCGGAAAAGGTATAGTGTAAAAAGCACACTAAGTTATAAACATTAGAAATTAATTTCCAAGCCCTTTTGAAAAAAAAATGAATTATTTTTCACTATTCCCAAATCCCGTTCATTAGTGTATGATTTCCTGCATTTTATATTTCGGATAATGGCGTGACCCGGTACCTTGGCGGGATACATGCCCGGGGAGGAGATCCAAACAAATTTTCACCCGGGGTTGGAATCTGATATTTTCTGCTAATTTTGCCTCCGCTTCCCCAGGAATTACTATTCACCGCTCAACCGTATTATTATGTTAGGTTCAAATGTACCCGGAAACCTAAATCCTCATGTTTCAGTCGATTGTGTTGTGTTTGGTTTTGAATTCGGGAAACTCAACGTGCTCCTGATCGAGCGTAACATGCAATTTGAGGGGAGGGAATATAAGGACCTCAAACTGCCGGGCGACCTGGTACGGATGGATGAAGATCTTGACACGGCTGCTTCGCGGGTGCTCAGCGAACTCACCGGCCTCGACAATATTTACCTGAAACAGTTTGCGGCTATCGGTTCACCCGTCAGGCTGCTCAATCAGCCGCGCGACATGGCCTGGCTCCGCAGCATCGGCCATCCTGAAGAAATCGTGGTTACAGTTGCCTATTATTCCCTGATCAACATCGACCAGGACAAGTCGGCGAATTTCACGATCCAGTCAAACGCCCGCTGGTACCCGGTGCCCGATGTGGGGGAACTTGCCTTTGACCATTTGTCAATCCTGCATCATGCCCTCCAGGAATTACGTACCGACCTCAGGCTGAAACCCATCGCCTTCGAACTGCTGCCTCCGAAATTTACCTTGCGCCAGTTGCAGCAGTTATATGAAGTGATCCTGGGAACCACCCTCGACAAGCGGAACTTCAGGAAAAAGGTGGCCAACATGCCTTTTGTCACCCCTATCAATGAAAAGCAGGTCGATGTTTCTCACAAGCCGGCAAGGTATTACAACTTTAACACGAAGATCTACCAGAAGACAAACAGGAACTCCTTTTATACCGCCTTTTAGCGGGCCGTTCCTATACTTTCAGGAAAATACGCTTACGGTATAGGAAATAGAGGAACAGCCATTTCACCAGGATTACCGAAAACTGGAAGAAGACCTCTTTGAAGCTGCCCAGCGAGGCGACAAATCCATGGACAAAAATGTTCACTATGATCCCGAAATCAAAAACGCCCTGAACCACATAGATGGTTATCGGGTTCAGGCCGATCACGACAAAGGGAAAGGACCAGCTTTTCCATCCCTTCACATCGATGATCCAGAAAAACAGGCATAGCAGCAGGAAGGCAATACCGCTGGTTAGCAATACGTACGAACCGGTCCATAAATACTTGTTAACCGGGAATACCAAGCTCCATAACAATGCTCCGCAGATGAACAGTGTGCCGGCAGCCACGAGGTTTCTGATCTTGACCCTGTTTTCGGCCGACCCCAGTAACCACCGGCCTGCCAGAACGCCAAACAGCACGTTGGCGATGGCAGGGAACATGGTCAGGATTCCCTCGTTGTCACCATATTTGTAGCAGCAAAACGAACCCGGCACAATCATCCGGTCAACATAGCCGCACAGGTTTCCCTGTGGTGTAAGATCATAGGCCCGGAAACCAGGCGCAGGAATAAACAGCAGGACCATCCAGTAAAGCAGCAGGATCGACCCGGCCCAGATCATCTGCCCTTTTCCTTTGAAGTTCATGACAATGACGGAGGCAAACAGGTAAGTAATGGCAAACCGCTGTAAAACCCCCGAATAGCGCTGGATGGCAAAATCAAAATTGAACAGCCCGTTATAAATCAGCCCCAATAAAAAAAGAAGCAGGGTCCTCTGAAATATATGGAGGTACAGCTTCTCCCGTGAATCGCCCCGCTCAAGGCGACGGGTGATCGACAGGGGCATCACGCAGCCCATGATAAACAGGAACAGCGGAAAAATCTCATCATAAAACCTGAACCCGGCCCAGGCAGGATGGTCGAGCTGAAGGGCCAGCCGTTGAAAAAAGGGGGTATTGATAAAGGTAAACAGGGCTACAAAAAAGGCATCGCCGCTGGAAATCCAGAACATGTCAAAACCTCTTAAAGCATCAATGGAAATAATCCTTTTAGGCTGAACAGCCGGTATTTCTGCGCTCATCTGGTCACGGGTTTAGGATAGTAATAGATGGTTCGTTATGAACAAAAGTATTATTTTTTCATTTGCCAACTCCAGTTCAGTAAAAAGTCGCTGAACTTTTTACTACCTTTGAATTAAAGCTTCTGTCATTTCGTTGCAGCCCCCAGCCGGTTTAAAAGTATCGTAACTCCCGGCAGACTAAAAGGCCCTTACGAACGTTTTGTATGGGGGATACATATTATCCCCCTTTTCACAGGAGTGAAGATAAAAAAAACCTTATGGAACATCCGGTTAAATTAAGAAACCTGGGTAAATCAGGTTTGATGATTACCCCCATCGGTCTTGGTTGCTGGCAATTCAGCAAGCAGGGCAACCTGGCAGGCAAATTCTGGCCTTCGCTGCCGGATGAGACGATCCGCGAAATTGTACGCGTCAGCCTCGATGGCGGGATCAACTGGTTTGACACGGCCGAGGTTTACGGGCAGGGAGCTTCGGAAAAAGCACTTGCCAAAGCCCTGGCTTCTCTGGGAAAAAAGCCGGGTGAGATCCTGGTTGCGACAAAGTGGTGGCCTCTGTTCCGCCGTGCGTCGAATATGTCAAAAACCATCGGCGACCGCCTGGCATGTCTGATGCCCTACCCCATAGGCCTTTATCAGGTTCACCAACCTTGGGGTTTCTCTTCCGAAGTATCGGAAATGAAGGCAATGGCTGAGCTGGTTCGTTCAAAGAAGATCAGCCATGTGGGGGTGAGCAACTTTTCGGCAAAGAAGATGCGCAGTGCATGGGAAACCTTACAACGCGAGGGGATCAACCTGGTTTCAAACCAGGTTCAATATAGTCTGCTTCACCGGAATATTGAATCTGACGGGACCCTGGAAACTGCCAAAGAACTTGGCATCACCATCATTGCCTTCTCTCCCCTGGCCCAGGGACTGGTGACTGGCAAGTTTCACGACAACCCGGAATTGTTGAAGAACATTGGATTCCGCAGGTATTCCTCCCGCTTTAAACCGGAGGGCATGGAAAAGAGCCGGCCGGTTGCAGCACTGGTTAAAGAACTGGCCGGAAAATACCAGGTTACCCCCTCTCAGGTTGCCCTGAACTGGCTTGTCAATTTCCATGGTGAAACAGTGGTGGCAATCCCCGGGGCCACCAAAGCATCCCATGCCACAGAAAATACGGGAGCCATGAAATTCATCCTATCAAATGAGGATATGCAACTGCTGGACAAGGCCAGCAGCGGGTTTACCGGCTCCTGATCTGTAACATGCACATCCTGAAAAGCTATGCGTAAGAAAGTGATCTCCATGGTGAAGAATCATGGTAACCTGACCCTGTTGGCCGCGATTTCAGGAATCCTCGTGTTCACCTGCCTGTTATACCTGCAATCGCTTCATGGCCAGTTTCTTGATTACGACGATACCGTCAACGTGCTGAACAATCCCCTGATCAGGCAATTGTCGCCCGGCCATGTGTGGCAGATCCTCTCCATGGCCAGCCTCTACATGTACACCCCCCTGACCTTTATCTCCTATGCCTTTGATTACGCTTGCTACGGGCCGGATCCCTATTTTTTCAAACTGACAAACCTGCTCCTCCACCTGATCAATGTAGTGCTGCTTTATATCATGGCCTGCCGGCTCTTTAACAGCCGGTTCCAGGCATTGTTGGCAGCGCTGCTTTTTGCCGTTCATCCCATAAATGCGGATTCGGTCTCCTGGATCTCGGCCCGCAGCAACCTCCTTTCGACCACCTTTTTCATGGCCGGCATGATCATTTACCTGCGTTACCTCGAAAGGAAAAAGGTAATCTTCATCCTCCTGGTAACCCTTTCGTTTTTCCTCTCCCTGATGGCAAAACCTGCCGGGATCATGCTGCCTGTCATCCTTTTCCTGGTTGATTACCTGAAAAAAAGAAACTTTTCGCGGGCCATGGCGCTGGAAAAAATCCCCCTGTTCATCCTGGGCGCCGCCTTCGGACTGGCAACGCTCCATTTCAGAACCGATGCGGGGAATCCCGGAGCTGTCGTTGATTTTAACGCAGCCGATCGTCTTTTCATGGGATGTTACACTTTGTTGGGCTATCAGATCAATACCCTCGTTCCCTGGCATCTTTCTGCGGTATATGCCTACCCTGTAAAAAACGACAACCTGCTCCCCCTCCTTTTCTATGTAACGCCGGTAGTCATTACCCTTCTGTTACTCCTGGCCTCAAAAATGAAACTGATGACACGCGAAGTGGTTTTCGGCGCCCTGTTTTTCCTCATCAACCTGGTCGTCACACAGGCTGCACTGCTGGAAGACGGTTTCATGGCAAACCGTTATGGATACCTGCCGTTGGCCGGCATTTTCTTCATCCTGGCCCGGGGAGTGAGCTATTGCAGTACCGGCCAGGCATGGCTGAAGACAGCCGGCATTGGTACCATGATTCTCCTGCTGGTGATCTATTCAGGGCTGACCTGGCAACGGTCGCAGGTATGGAAGGGGAACCTGGCACTGTTTGATGATGTTGTTAAAAATGCGCCCGGATCGGCCTTCGGATATAACAACAGGGGAATTGCCCGCTATACCGCCAATGACATGGAGGGAGCCCTGGCCGATTACAACCAGGCGATTATTCTCAATCCGCGTTATTCGGGAGCCTTTTACAACAGGGGGATTGTCAATTACAACCTGAAGGAGGTCAGCCGTGCGGAACAGGATTATTCCATGGCCATTCAGCTTAACCCTGGCTTTGCCAGTTGCTACATGGCAAGGGGTATCCTCGAAATGGATGCCACCCGGAACGACAGCCTGGCGCTGGCCGACTACGATGCTGCGCTGCGGATCAACCCGGAGATGGCCCAGGCCTATTTTAACCGTGGAATTCTTTACCTGCGGATGAGAGCCGTTCAGTCGGCCTGCGAGGATTTTCACCAGGTCAGGCGGCTGGGATACGACAGGGCCGATGATCTAATCAGGCAGTATTGCGAAGAGCATTGATTGTGAAAATTTACTATTTTTGTATAATAACATGATGGAATGAAAATTGCCTTCCGCCTTAATCTGCTTTTGATTTTCCTGTTTGCTTGCTGGATAGGTACACCAGGCAGTTTTGCCCAGAACAGATCGCCGCATGCTGTCATTGCCGACTTTTCTATACCGGATACGATTTGTCTGAACAACCCGCTACCCGTCGTTAACCTGTCGCAAGGCTCCTCATCATGGTTCTGGAAATTCTGCACCGGCGATCCGCTGACCGACATTCATGGAATTTCCCTCGGCAACCCGGGAAATACGCTGGATGAGCCTCTGGGCATCGCACTGGTAAGGGAGGGCTCAACTTACTACGCCTTCAACACCAATTCCATCAGCGGCACCCTTACCAGGACCACCTGGAATAATGGCCTTATGGCCCAGCCTTTTGCCGAAAACCTCGGGAATTTCAGCATCCTCAAACCAGGCATTTTCGGAATCCAGGTTGAAAATGAAAATGGCATGTGGTATGTGTTTATCACCAGCGACACCTCCCTGATCCGGCTCGATATCGGCTCTTCCCTTTCGGCCGATATCCAGTATGGCAAAGTGGTTGCCCATTCCCCCTCGATGAACAGGGCCCGCGGGTTGGTGATGGCACAGGAGGGTACAGGATGGGTTGGGTTTTGCACCAATTTCCCTGCCGGTACCATCACCCGGTTCAACTGGCCCGATTCACTGAAGCAGTTTCCTGCCGTTTCAAACCTGGGCAACGTCGGCGGATTGACCGAACCCATGCAGCCCGCCCTTATCCGCGACAATTCAGGCTGGTATATGTTTGTCTCCAATACCACGTCGTTGAGCCAGATTTTCTTTGGCAACTCCCTGCTGAATACCCCGACAGGGGTTAACCTGGGCAATTTCGGCTGGATGACCGACGACCGCGGCATCTCGCTGTTTAATGTGTGCAACAATCCGTACGGACTGATCACCAACCACAACCTGGTGACGAACCTGCTGCTTCAGCTGCATTTTCCGGGAGGTCTGGCTGGGACCAAAGCCATTACGCCGCTGGGCAGCGTGGCCAACCTGTATGAACCCCTGGCCCTCTCAGAGGCGGTCAATATCGGCGATACCATCTTTACCATCGCCCTGAATGCCACCCCCTCCATGACTACTCTCTATTTCCCGCCCTGTTCAATCTCGCCGGTACCCTCGTCAACGCTGTTTGTACCCCCTCCGCCGGTGGTCTTTTCAACCCCCGGAAACTACACCCTGAGCCTGACGGTCGACCAGGGATTGCCAACCCAGCAAACCAAATGCAAAGTGTTCGTCGTCGATGCCCCGATTGCGGTGAAACTCGGCAACGATACCTCGATCTGTGCAGGAAGCAGCCTTACGCTGGATCCCGGAAACGGCTATAAACGCTATGCCTGGAATACCGGCGATACGACCCGGTCGATCGTAGTCACCCTGCCAGGTTCCTATTCAGTTCAGGTCACCGACCGAAGGAATTGCCTTACCTCCGATACCATCCTTGTAAAGGTGGTACAGCAGATCAACAAAACCGTCGATACAGCCATCTGCTTCGGACGGAAATACATGGCCGGCGGACAACTACAATCGGCCAGCGGGACCTATGTCGACTCGCTGGTTATGCCGGGAGGCTGCTACAAGGTCGTTACCACGCACCTGGTGGTGGAACCTCAGATCATTGTAAAAATCGGGACAGACACCTGTCTTTCGGTGGGCGATACCATCCGTGTGAGGGCCTCCGTTGCAGGAACTGCGGGAATCACATGGCAGGATGGCTCGCATGATTCGGTTTACCGGATCATCAGACCGGGAAAATACTGGCTTACCGTTGTCGTCAGCAACTGCCACGGTTCCGATACCATGCAGGTTACAGGATGCTCAGGTATTACGCCGGTGTTCTTTCCATCAGCCTTTTCGCCGAACGGCGACGGGGTCAATGATTTTTTCAGGGCCAAAGGTGGCGATATTGCTGATTTCCATATGATGATTTTCGACCGCTGGGGTCAGATGGTATTCGAAAGCCGTGATCCGGGAATTGGTTGGGATGGCTCATTTAAAGGAGGAGCATGCCAGACGGGGATATATACCTACATTGTCACCTATGCCGATGTATGGAACACGCAGAAAACCAGCATGATAACAGGAAGTTTCACCCTTGTGAGGTAGCCTCATCCTATGATTCACTGATCAACACGGCAGGGCTGACCCTGGTAACTTACAATCTTATGAATATCAAAGCAATCTCAGCAACCCTAATCTTTGTCCTGGCTTTTTTAGTGGCCGGGTTTGCCCAGGATCAGCAGTCAGCCGTGTGGAACCACAAACAGTTTGCCGTCGCGCTCACTTACGATGATGGTTTGAATGTGCATCTCGACAAAGTCATTCCGGTCCTGGATTCTCTTGGATTCAAAGCCACCTTTTATATCCCGTGTAATTCATCCTCCCTTACAAACCGCCTGGCTGAATGGAAAGCCCTGGCCGACCACGGCCACGAGTTGGGAAACCACTCCATTTTCCACCCCTGTGCCGGTAAATCAAAAGGAAGAGCCTGGGTCAGGGCAGCCTATGACCTTGACCATTACAACCTCTCGCAGATGATCGATGAGATCAGGCTGGCCAATACTTTCCTGCGCTCGATCGACGGCAGGACAAAGAGAACCTTCGCCTATACATGCGGAGACATGGCCATCGGCGATTCATCATTTGTCGATTCCATAAAAAACGATTTTGTGGCAGCCCGCGGCGTGACCAGCGGAATGAATCATTTGAACAGTACCGATTTACAGGATATCAGAACCTACACAGTCGACGGGCAACGGTCAGAGGAGCTGACAGCCCTTGTCGACCAGGCAAAAAAGGAGCACGCCCTGCTGGTGTTCCTGTTTCATGGCGTGGGCGGCGAACATCCCATGAATATTGCTTTGGCGGAGCACAACAAATTGATGCGCTACCTGAAACAAAACGAACCGGAAGCCTGGATTGCCCCCCTTGTTGAAATTGCAGCCTACATGAAGCAATTCAACCAAGGGACTGATGGGAAGCAGGGCTTGCCGGCAGACAAATAACCTGCCGGGAGCTTTGCCGGCAACGATATTGGATCCATCTGGTTAACAGCAGCTGTGCCTCCGCCGGATACCAACCTGCTCCACCAGGATCATTTTTGTCGTAACCTGATCCCCACAATGACACAATCGGGGTCATCATACAGGGGCAACACCACCGCGTTGGCCCAACCGGGATCATCGAAAACAGACCGGATGCCGCAGGCAGGGGAAATGTCTGTTTTCACCCCGGGAATCTCCTCCAGGGTTTTTTCAGCGTGATTCCTGAAATAATCCCTTTCTTCCTGGCTGGTGGTCCTGGTGCACATATAGAGCAACTCCCTGAATTCGGATATGATTTTTCGTCTCACACGGTTGATATCCGCCGTGTCCCTGGCAAATCCATGTTTACTGCCGGAACTGAAATACAGGTTTCCGGGAACTGACCTCCGGGCTGCGACAGGATCGTTCCTGTATTGATCGCATTTATCCCCGGCAGGGGCGATGCATTCTTCCGCCAGGATCCTGATTTTTGAGGTTTTCGACACAAACCCCGATCTATAAGGCGTGGCGGCGATGATCAATTCACCAGTTACAGTGCAGGAATGGGGGGATAGGCGCAAACGAGCTTTTCTATGTCAAGGACATCCATCGGCATGAAAAAACATATTATGGCAATAAACTTACAGGCACCCAATAATATTTAATGCTGCTCGAACCTCCTTTTTCACCGCTGATGTGAAAATATTCATTGTTGTATTTCTGTTTCAGCAGCTCTTTTTTAATCTCGATTTCCTTTAGGTAGGCATAGGCTGGTTCAATAACATTTTGCTGACCCTGGCATATATCCCTCAGGGTAAACCGCTTCACCGGTTCGTCACAGTAATAGCCGAATCCGGATCCGACCATCCTGTTGATGATCTGGCAGATCGTAAGGTCAAGGTATGAATTATCCAGGAGCATTTGCTGCCCGATAAACCGGCTGATCAGGGTCTGCCAGAGGGTGCAGATCCTATCACAGAGCATTGTACCGGTTTGGGGGATCCCAACACCATCCAGTTGGGTGATTAGGTCTTGTAACTCAGTTTCTGTCATGATTACTTCACCCTTCCATAAGTCCAGATTGTTTTCGTCATACCTTATTTTTGTATAGCCAAGTTTGAATATTCCCTGAGCAGGCATCTCTTTTGAATAACATGAGAAAATTTTTTCCACTCCTTCCTTGAACCGAGCAATTTTCGGTGATAGGATAAGATTATCTGTATTATGCGTGCAACCTGCTGCGATCACTCTATTTATAGTTGAAATTATTGAATCGAAAGACGCATTCATTCGTTCTTCTATTTCAGATTTATTTAATTTGGAAGTATCTAAATTAGTTTTCACTGCTAGCATATAATTTATCAGGAACTTCCCACTTTCAGTCAATTCCCATTCAATTGGAAATTCCGGTAATGCAAATCGTTCTTTATAAAAGGAAATTGCTTTTGTAATAATAGTGTCTATTGAGCCGTTGAATGTCATATTATTTGCAAAATCAAATGATAATAAATAACAATTTTGCTTTGCCAATCTAGTTGCTATGCTTATTAGATTTTTATTTTGTGGATATTTAGCTTGCGTTGTATTTATTAGTACTATTAAATTTGTTTCTCTTTCATTGAACAGGTTCATTCCTAGAATATGATCTAAATAAAAAAAACAATCCTCATTTCTAACATATATACTTGCAGGTTTGTGGTGTACGAGGCTATCCATTATAATATTGTAGTTTTTCAAATTCCATGATTGCATACCAATTGATGCAAAACGTTCAAACTGTTGAGGATAAAAACAAGCATAAAAGGCATTTAAAAAATCAGAATACTTGCTACTAAATTGGCGCAGAAAAGACACTAAACAATTATCAGAAAGTGAGTCTGGAAAAACAAAATAGACCTTAAGAATGTTTTTATTTTTTATCAATGAGTCACAATTTATCTTCCAGTTTCTCAAATACTTTCCAACAACTGCAATCTCAAATTTTCTTTTATCTGTTAGGCTGCTTTGTAAAAATGGAAATCTAAAAAAATTAGACTGTTCTTCATTATTTGTAAACGCATTAAAAAAACATCTTGTTCCAGGACCGCAATTATTCCCACAGATTATATTTCTAAATCGTTGATTATTGAACGACCCCGAAATAAAAAACTTATTGGGTTGACGTAAATACCAAATTGCTGGCTCCTCCCAATAAGGTTCATTTACTGAAGTTGGATTCTTTATGAACGACTCCAATTCTATTGCTGATGAAAACACTTTTGCATTCCCATAATTTTTATCACATCGTCTTTGTTTGACAGCTTCAGCTTCATAATTAGGTTCGAAACATAATCGTGTATTGTAGTCAAAAACGCGTGAGGCCTCTACCCATCCTATAATCTGTTCGCCGAAGGGGCGGTTAGGCTCAAATTTATAATCTCTCCCCAGCAGATAGCGATTATTTTCCCGTTGATAAACAAAATAAATTGAATAGAGTGGCAAAAACCGAGGCATAATATCCCCTTTCGCATCCCGGTAATTTATCATATTCCTGACATATGGATCTGTGTATACCGGAATCCTTGACTCATCGATCAAGCCCTTGCAGATACTGTCAATCAGTCCCTGGGAATTAAGAACGACACATTTCCTGTGAATCAATGCTTCTGGGGCAAATTCGGCAGAGAAATGAAACAGGAATTCTGATTTTGGGCGGTAACCCTTATCCTTAGGTTTAATAATCATTAACCCTTTCACTCCGATTCCAGTTGAGATACGAAATTGAAGCTGTGTTTCGCCCGTAACATAATAGAGGCAACCAAAATCTTCACCTCGGTTCGAATAAACCACCCATGGTATTAACTTCCTTTTTACAGGGCTACACTGAACGTTGATGATTTGTTCTACATTGAACTCTTTTGCAGGATTTAGTAAACATTCAGGTTGCCTCAGGGCATTTTTCTGACATCTGACAGAAAAGGGAATTACTGAAAAGACAAAAAATGAAAGAAAAATGGCCCAAATTCTCATGCTTATGATTTTACCGGTTAAAGATTTTCCCAATGAGAAACTTTATTCCGGCAGCATTCAACCTTATTGAACGACAGGTTTCCAGAAAACAATGATATTCTGTTTCAGGATATAATATATAGTTCATATCCCTTGAATTCATGGTAAGATCAGTTAAGCCAAAACTCAACCACGGCTCTACAGCGAGAAGAAAGGTTTTTACTCTTGCCTCTATTCCAATAGAAAATTCTGCAGATAATTGAATTTTTTCAAGATTTAGTGAAGTGGAAAATGAGAATTCTCTATTACTGAAAAAACCAAATTGGCTGGCATTCAACTCGTGATTTTCATCTAAATAAAACCATTTTCCCTCATTTCCAGGTAATATATTACCGTCAAGTAAGATACATCTCCCTCCTCCAGTATGAGACAAAAAATAATGGACCCTGGAAACACCCTTTAACATGGAGAATACGGAACCTGTTTTTAGGTACATTGAGTGTGTAAAATACCATTTAACCATGACTGGAATCGAAAAACCTGACATCTTGATATTTTCAGAAATGTAATTACTCCTATCAAAAACAGAGAGTTCAAATTGATGAGTTCCTGAATCCAGAATCTTTCGTGCATAATTACTGTACCCTCTAATTTGCACATCAATTGTAAAATCAGAATATAATATCCCGGTTGATATAAGAAATCCATCCCGCTTTTTTCTAGTCAAACGTAAATCAAAATTCACTCCTAAACCGAAGGCCGTTTGGTTACGGAACGAATATTCGGACACTTTTCTCGGGATTACGGAAGATAATGGACTTGAAAAAATGGGACCGGATACCGTACTGAATAATTTACAGGATCCCTCGAAATAAAAACCCCTAATCCTGGTAAAGCGAGTATCTTCAGTTATATTTTGAATATAAACTGAATCATTCTTAATATTAAATAGTATTCTCAGATTAACCCCAGTTTTTTTCAGTCGGTAGGTGCCAGAATCATGTTTCCCCGGTAAATAGTTGTTTTTATGAAGATACACGATGGCTGTTTTTCCGCTTGCCTTTATGTCAATATGGAAATTGCCATAATCCACTATCGGTTTTCGCCCCCGATATACCTTGAGGATAGAATCAACATATTCATCCACTGTTAACAAAAAAATAATTCTTGCCGAACCTGGTTTATATAGATCCCAAAATAAATTTGCATCTGGTTCAAACAAATTCTTAAAATATGTAATTGTTGTTTCGTCAACATATGCATTTCCAAACCGTCCTAATGATGAATAATCCTGATAATCCCCAACAGCTTTCACAATTTTTTCATGCACCCCTTTATTAAATTGTGCTTCAACATCCAGCGAAGAATGTATTAAGGTGACCAGTACTGACAACAAAAACATAATGACTCTCATGGGAGTTATTAAAATTTAATTATCTTGGACGTGTTGATATATTCATTTTCATCATTGGGTTTTAAATAGTAGAACCCGCTAGGAAGCCACGAAAAATTAAAACTTGATTTTCCTTCAATCAATTCAAATTCATGAACTTTTAATCCATATTGGTTATAAATATCTATCAATATTTTCCTTGAATTCGGAGGGATTAATGTAATAGAAATAACGTCACTTACAGGATTTGGATAAACAATTACCTTCCTACACGGCAATACTTTAATTGCCGCCTGATTATAAAAGCAAAATGGATCCGACCAGTTACAACAGGCATCCCTGCAGGTTTGTACGTAATAGGGATTAGGATTATTGGTGTCAGCTAAAAAATATCTGTCAGTTGCCCCTGGAATTAGGGTCCTGTCGTTGAACCATTGATATTCACTAACTGTTGAATCGCTGCAGACCAGCATATTATGACCAAATAACCAAATTATTGAGCCCCCCGGAGCACTGTCACTTGTTATTTTGACCTGGCGCTTTGAGATCCCATAACATTGCTTTTGATCTTCTACTGTTGCTGTTAACGAGCCATTCCCTTCGATAGTTCCCCAATCAACAGTAATTTTTCTTGACAAACTATCTCCAATAATTTTCCCATGGAAAATGCTCCATTTATAAAATCCATATGGCTCAACAACATAATAATGGCATCGAGTATTTTTACAAATTGTATCTATAATCTCAATTGGATTATCAAGGTTTTCGATAGTAACAATCGGTTTCAAATTCACATTTATATTGAACTTACTTGAAAGGGCACCTGGCTTTTTGCAAAACTCATTTTTCCCTTGAACCGTTAAATAACCAGAGTTGAAAAGGTTGGTAAAAAACAAAGTTATTGACGGTCCATTAGTTATGTAAGTATTCACCGTTAAACCAGAAAAACTCCACAAATAAAATGCGGCATTACTTATTGGATAAACACTGTATGTCTCATAGGTTTCACGACAAACACTATTTGAACCCACTATATCACCAGCATTATCAACCGTATCAAAGGCCATTACTTTTAAGGAGCATACTTTAATTGTATCATTCCCTATTACAAAACCATGAGAAACCGTGTTTGCCCCAACCTCTGCAATTATGGGATTAAACTGATCTCCAATAACTGCGGATGACCCAAAATAAACTCCTCCAGTTGGTAAACAAAGGAGATTTAGATTAAAAGGATCACCCTGTTTACAAACAGACGTATCTCTGCATAAAGTGTCTAACATCTTACCTGCAGCCAGATTTTCAGCCAAAACATGTGCACAATCAAAACCTAATGTGATAATAGCACTTTTAAGAAATAAAGATGGCCACTTGTTCATAAAATTAATATTACGAATTTACATCCTATACTTATCATGAATCTCCCCGAAACCCTCCACGGGCTATTCACCATGACCCAGCTCTTCGCAGATGGGGTTCCCTGGTTGCAGTAAAACATCTGGTTGTCGGTGCAAAAAATCAATAACCCGGAGGCGGGGCTGACAATGGCATCACGCTCTCCTGCGGTCATCCGGGGGAGGAGCAACCCCCTGAGCGTCGATTTAACATCGAGCATCGCCGACGGATCGGCAGGGATACTGCCGGAATTAATAGCAACCTGGGTATGTGCCGGACTGGCAATCCACAGCATTACCAGGAGAAGTTTCATCCCATGTTTCATTTGATCACATTTTTTTTTGGACAACAGGGAATATCCAATGTGATCATTCCCGGTTTGTATGGACAATGTTCCTGTGGATATTTCATATCTCATTATTTCATATTTATTCGGGATCTGCATGCAACAGGTATCTCCGGGATAAAGACAAAAAAATACAGAACGAATGACAGGCTGATGAATGGCAGGATCTGGCGTTAACAGGATAACAATGTAAATTTACTACGACTTGCTGCCTAAAGCAAGTTTTTAATCAAAAAGTTGAACCCCCTTTTGCAAGGAACAGGGTGGAAACATGTCAGGAACTGTCTCAGGAAAAGATCAGCATTTTCCCAGCGGGAAATCCAAAGAAATGAAGATAATCAGAGGGAAACTATGCCTTTTTCAGACTATAGGCACAAAACAACAGATATGCCATCGCCACCAGCAGTACGGCAAGTCCGCCTGTTTGTCCCATGGAGTCGGAAACAACCCCCATCAGCGGAGGGATGACGGCACCACCGGCAACCCCCATGATCATCAGACCCGAAATTTCATTGGCGCGCTCCGGTTTTTTCATCAGCGCTGCCGAGAAAATAATGGAGAAAACATTGGCGACGGCGAAACCCACCACGAACACCAGCACCAGGATAGCCCAGAGATTATTCATGGCAAGCATCAGCAACATCCCGGCAATGGCCGCAATCATGCTGATAATAAAAAACCTGCGTGGCGAAAATTTCACCAGGAGTATGGCCCCGATAAAAGTACCTGACGTACGTGCTATGAAATAAAGACTGGTTCCGAGACCTGCCTTGTCGAGAGGGATGCTGCACCGTTCCATCAGAAATTTGGGCACGGTAATGTTCAAGCCAACGTCAATCCCAACCACGCAGATGATCCCGATAAAAAACATCAGGATGGTGATGTCCTTTAACAGGGCAAAACAGCCCGAAAACGACGATGTTTTTCCCGCCACAGGGTTTTCCTCTATCTGGGTAAAGAATAACCAAACCGTAGAAACCAGGGTAACACCTGCAAAAATCGGAAAGAGCATCTTCCAGTTCCCCAGACTGGCTGCTGCAAAACCGGCAATTATAGGACCAAGGAATGAAGCAATGGCCTTGATGAACTGTCCCCAGGTCAGACTGCTGGTAAGCCGGTCACCCCTGACCACATTCGAAAGCAGGGGGTTCAGCGATACCTGCAAAATCGTATTGCCGATCCCCAGCAGGGCAAAGGCTACAAGGACGACCGTAAAGGTGTAGGACGCAAGAGGAACAAGCATTGCCACGAAAGTGATGGCCATACTCAGCACCACGGTCTTTTTCCGGCCGATAGAATTCATCAGCAACCCGGTCGGCACTGAAAAAACAGCGAACCACAGGAATACCATCATGGGTAAAAGGTTGGCCAGCGAATCACTCAGCGCGAAATCCTTCTTCACATAGTTGGTGGCAATGCCTACCACATCAACAAATCCCATGATGAAGAATCCGAAAAGTACGGGTAACAGTTTTGAAAACGAGCTCTGGTTTTTCATCTTTACTATCAGTTTACATCTTGGTTAATAAGTGTTTAACACGTTGCCACAAATTATCTTCCAGCAACCGGGCACTGCCTGTGATCGCGGCATCCTCCTTAAGACCGGAGAGGCTTATTCGGAGGTGCAAATTCTGCTTTTTCAGCGACTCTTCCAAATAATTCCCGAAAAGATTGAAGGATCCCGCAATATTGCCGCCAATGACCAGAACACCGGCATCAAACATGGTCAGCCACGGGGCAAGGAATTCTCCCAGGTTTGTTCCGAATTCCTTAAAAATATCCATGGATACAGGATCGGTTTGCGCCCCTTCTGCCATCTCCTTTACTCCTGGCATCGTAATGCCGGTCTTTCTCTTGTATTCACGGATAAACCACCTGGTAGAAAAGAAATCATCGGCAATACCCGCGTTGCAGGCCAGATGCCAGAAACATCCGCCGATCGGGATATCCGATCCGTCAACAACCGGGATGCCATCCCTGACAAAGGCAGAACCAAAGCCGGTTCCCAGCGTTATGGCTACAGATTTGCCAAAACCCCTTGCCTCCCCCATCCACGACTCCCCCAGGGCAAAACAGGTGGCATCATTCATAAACCGCAGCGCACATTCATCTCCAAGCCCCAGGATCTCTTTCAGCGATGTGGCAACATCCACATTATAAAGATGCTCATATTTGGCTACCTCCGGGGTAAACAGGGCAATTCCCCTGGAATAGTCAAACGGACCCGGCATCGCAAATCCAATGCCGGCAAGGGTTTGCCTCTCAACCAGCGCCAAAGGCCGGCTGAGTGAAAGGGCGAAGGTATTCAAAATGGCGGAGGCGGAGGCATGGTTGTCAACTTCCAACATGGCGTGACTCCCGCGGACGATTGTTTCCTTTTCCAGGTCGATCAGGGCACAACTGATGTGACTTCCGCCGATATCGGTGCCAATGGCGAATTTTCCGGTCATAATTTCTCCCGTTGATTCATGTTCGTTTCTATATCCAGGGTGAACTCCCGCTGTCATAGGGTAATATTTACCTTTAAATGAAGGATCAGACGCGTATAAATGCCTTGATGGTGGCAATTTCCTTCCCCTCCCACCGGCCACACGGACTGATCGAGTATTCCTTCACGGCTGCCGGAATGATAAACGTCTCGGCATAATGCACCGTAAAGGGTTCAAACATGCCACCCGGACTCTCCACCACCGCCTCTCCTCCTTCAACAAGGTTCAGTACATTAACACTGTTATGGGTCTGATGGATCACTTTCACCGAAAACCAGTGACGGCGGGTTTCGATGAATCCGGAGGCGTGAAGACCGGTGCGTTCTTCCCGCCATCCCTCCCCGGAGGCTACCGGTTCAATGTGGTTGATCAGTTCATTTTCAGCGAAGGCTGTATCTCGCTCGCGGCGGATAACCCGGGATGCATGGCCGAGATTGATCGGCCGGGGCCTGCCATCGAGGCCCATTCGGTTCCAGTCCCACATTTTAAATGTAAAGATGAAGGGAGTAGCACTGATTTCAAGAACCATGGCATTGGCCCCGGAGCAATGCACGGTTCCGGCCGGGATGAGGAAATGGTCGTGTTTTCGGGCAGGGAACCTGTTGACAAAAGGCGCCTCATCAAAGGATGCTCCCCCGCCTTGTGCCTGCATAAGGGCCGCCGTCATCTTTTCCGGATCCACACCTGTTTTTAGCCCGAGAAAAACTGTTGCATCCTCACCGGCGTCGAGCAGGTAATAACTTTCATCCTGGGTATAGGCCATTCCGAAATGGCTGGAAATGTAAGCAGCATCAGGGTGGACCTGCAGACTCAGGTTCCCACCCTGCATGGTATCCAGGAAGTCAAACCGGATCGGGAATTCCTGCCCGAACCGGGTTTCAACAAATGGTCCCAGGAGGTTGCGTGTTTCGCAAAACACCAGGTTTATGGCCGGAATTTCAAAGAGGGTGCCCGAAACGTTCAGCAACAGGCTGTTTTCCTCCGGAACACAATCGAAACACCAGGCAAAGTTTGGCACGGAACGGTCAAGCCCGCACACCTCCTTCATCCATTGTCCTCCCCACGGGCCGGGGTCGAAATAGGGAACAACACGGAAGGGCTGCTGCGATAACTGTTTCAAGGCCCCGAACATGAGCTCCGCCGGCATCAGCTTTGGCTCACCGCGCTGGTTCGTATCGAGGATATAATTCATCGAGGGAAACAATTCCTTTTTAAACCGGTCACATACTCTCCAGTCGACAAAATATCCCCGTTTGTATTGTTGCGAAAAGGGACGGTTGCGGTCATCCACCCCAAGACCTCCGACCTCTCCCCTCTTCATCCGCTTCTGGACCTCCCAGCGAGCCATATCCGCATAGATCAGCAGGTCATATTCACCGGCAACCAGCGCCGCCCCCTGGCCCATAATGACCACGATCCCCTCCGTTACATCGTTGACCTGCTGACGGACGGAGACGATTGCCCTTGCGTCGAAAAAATCAGCCATCTGAAGCGTACTCATATAGCCAAAAAGCTCGTCACTGGTGACAAACGGAAATGTTAACCGATCAATTTTGTCGGAAGACAACAGGGCATCGCTTGCATCAACCACGAGTGCGGGGCTGAGCCCTGCGATCGCGCAGCGGATCTCCCCTGAATCTGCCCCGGCATACAACTCGAACACGATGATGGTTTTAACGGAAGTGGCCGTGACAGGATGGCCTTTCAGCTTATCACAAATCGCATCCCAGCCTGACGTAACCTCTCCCTCAATATAAAAGGATGGCCATTTTTCGTAACCGTATGAGTTCATAATTTGGTTTAATGATGGCGGTTTTACAAATCTGTCCTAAAGAATGGAGCCAGGCATTCCCCTGTCACAAAGGTATGATTATCTGCAAAACAGTCCATGTCATTTTACCTCCCGACGGGCCGGACAGGAAAAATCGGGACCCCACAGAAAAAAATAACGTATAATTACGTCACAATAAAATATAACGTATATTTGCACCATAAATTTTAACGATGGCATACGCAAAAACCGATTTATTCAACAACGACCTGAAGGCGGCAGCCACCCTGTTCAAAGCGCTGTCGCATCCTGCGAGACTGGCTATTTTGCAGTACCTGGCAGAGACCAGGGTTTGTATCACAGGAGATATTTCCGATGAGTTACCCTTAAGCAGGACCACGGTGAACCAGCACCTGAAGGAGTTGAAAAATGCCGGATTAATCCAGGGAACGGTTGATGGTGCCAGGGTGAATTACTGCCTTAATCCCAAAATGATCTGCGAACTGGAAACTATCGCCAATTCCTTCTTTAAGGGCATCGGCGGCACCGATGATTTTCACTGTGCGGAGGATGAGCAGGACAAAAAAAAGAAACCCGCCGGCAACCGGATATAGTATACAACCTCTTAAAATCTCATGTTGATGAAAATTCTGATTTTATGTACCGGCAACTCATGCCGGAGCCAGATGGCGGAAGGGTTCCTGAAATCATTCGATGCAAGGCTCGAAGTTTTTTCGGCCGGGACACACCCGGCACCCCATGCCAACGTGAACGCAATTGCAGTGATGAAGGAGACTGGGATCGATATTTCGGGGAACAAGCCAAAAAATGTGAATCTCTTTCTTGCCGGTTCCTTTGATTTTGTGGTGACGGTTTGCGGGGGGGCGCATGAAAGCTGCCCGGCCTTCACCGGAGAGGTAAAACACAGGTTACATATGGGTTTTGATGATCCCGCCGATGCGGTTGGGCCTGAACAGGAGGTGCTGCCTGTGTACCGCAGGGTCAGGGATGAAATCAAAGCGGGTTTCCTGGCTTTTTACCGGGAATCTCTCAAAGCTGCGGCAGACCGTGAGGCGGAAGCACTGAAGGCCATTGTAAGAGAGAAATACGGTAAGATTGCCGACCAGAGCAAAGAGCAGAACCAGTCCTCCTGCTGTGGCACAACAACCTCCTGTTGTGATGTGGATTACACCATTTTCAGCGAAGATTATTCAGGGAGCAAGGGATATGATCCTGCTGCCGATCTTGGCCTTGGATGCGGGATTCCTACCGATTTCGCGGGGATTGCCAAAGGAGATCATGTGCTCGACCTGGGGAGTGGCGCCGGGAATGACTGTTTTGTGGCCCGAGCCATCACAGGAGAGACAGGGTTTGTTACCGGACTGGATTTTACCGATGAGATGCTTGAAAAGGCGCAGGCCAATTGTGAAAAACTGGGCTATAAAAATGTCCGTTTTATCAAAGGAGATATTGAAACGATGCCTTTGCCTTCGGATACCGTGGATGTGGTTGTTTCAAACTGCGTGCTGAACCTGGTTCCCGATAAGCAAAAGGCATTTTCGGAGATCAACAGGGTTCTCAAACCAGGGGGTCACTTTTGTGTCTCCGATGTGGTCATCAAAGGAGATCTTCCCGCCAGCCTGAAACAGGATGCCGAAATGTATGCTGGGTGTGTTTCAGGTGCCATTCAATTGGAAGCCTATCTTGCCATCATCGGGCAACAGGGATTCAGCGGTATTACCATCCATAAACAAAAAGCAATAACCATCCCCGACGAAATACTGGCAAATTACCTTGACAATACGCAACTGGAAGATTTCAAACAGGGAGGAACCGGCATATTCAGCATTACAGTTTCAGCGACAAAATAGGAAAAGACCGATCCTGACGGGTATCAGGGGACTTCAACAGGTATATTTAAAAAAAGATCATGGATAACGAAAAAACGGTAAATCAGCCTGAAGGCTCAGTAAATGAAAGTGATTGCGGTTGCGACGACGGATGTTGCCAGCCCAAAAAGAGCAATCGTGTCAGGAAAACTATTTTCGCAGTCATCGTGCTGGCTGCCCTGGCGATTGTTACGGTGAAACTTGTCTCCCGACCGGTTGTAACGCCGGGTAAGGAGGCTGCCTGCAAACCTGGGTCATCCTGTTGTGACACTTCGAAAGCCACCACATGCGACACGACCAAGGGTTCATCATGTTGTCCAAAAAGCAAGTAGTATGAGCCCCTGGATAACTCAGATCTTAAGCAGCGACCATGCCACACCTGCCGTATTAATTGCCGTTTTCGTGATGGGGATCATCAGCGTGGTGACCTGCGGCTGTAATTTTGCCATTATCGGGGTGGTGGCGGGCTATTCCGGAGCAAGCGCCTCCGACACCAAAACCAGGACCGTTATCATTCGGGGATTGGCATTCCTTGCCGGCGGTATTGTTTCGATGGCCCTGATCGGGGCCCTGTTTGGCTATGCTGGTCAATGGATCAACTACTCCTTTGGCAACTGGTGGAAAATTGCGACCGGGCTGATCTCCATCTTCTTTGGATTATATTCCATGGAACTCCTCCCTTTTAAAATTCCGGGAATTTCGGTCAAACAAGGAAAACCGGGCCAGACCGCCTTTTCCGCGATCCTTTTTGGTCTTGCCATCGGAGGATTGTCAAGCGCGCTCAATTCATGCTGCAATCCGTTGTTCCCGGTCATCCTGGCCGCTTCATTCGTGAAGGGAAGCGCCATCTGGGGGCTGATGATGCTTACCACCTTTGCATTCGGCTACGGACTCCCGCTGGCAGCCATGATGGTTGGCCTGGGACTTGGCATAGGAAAGATCTCAAAAACCCTCTCCATCGTTGGCACTGTTGTAAAATATGCCGGCGGGATAGCCCTTGTCATCCTCGGATTTTATTTTTTGCTGACCCTGTAAACTAATTCCCTGAATGGAGCCTGGATATATCACCGGATACATGGAGACCCCGGCAGGGACCATCCCCGGAATTTCCACCACATGGAGCATCGGCGACCGGATGAGCACCATCAGGGTGCGATGGTCGGTTGGCAGGATGAAATACCGGGTCAGTCCTGGTATTTATGCGGTCGGTTCGCCCGATCCCTCCTCCCCGGTTTTCGTTACCGCCAATTTCAAACTCACCTTCGACCACGTGCGACGGGCTCTGGCAGACATGAATGCATGGCTGCTCGTGCTCGACACCAGGGGGATCAACGTGTGGTGCGCAGCCGGAAAAGGAACCTTCTCCACCAAAGAGATCACCCGGATGGTCAACCTGACCGGGCTGGAAAAACTGGTGACTCATCACAAAATCATTGTCCCGCAACTGGGAGCTGTGGGGGTTTCGGCCCATGAGGTCAGAAAGCAAACCGGGTTTTCGGTCATCTACGGGCCGGTCAGGGCTGCCGATATTCCTGCCTTCATGGCCGGCGGACTGAAATCGTCAGAAAAGATGCGCAGGGTAACCTTCCCGCTTTGGGAAAGGCTCAAACTCATACCCGTTGAACTTGCCAACGGGGGTTATTACCTGCTGCTTGTCCCGGCGATGTTCCTCATCCTCTCGGGATTATACCGGTGGGGGTACTCCACCGGTCTGGCATTCAGCGACGGATTAAAAGCCATTGTAAACCTTTGTACTGCTTACCTTGCCGGCTCTGCCCTGACTCCTGCCCTGCTGCCCTGGATCCCGTTCCGCAGGTTCTCCCTCAAGGGGCTGACCATGGGATGGCTGACCGCAATTTTACTGTTTATCATTCATTTTCTAGGAACAACTCCGGTCAGCATCATCTCCTGGCTGCTAATGATCGGGGGACTGTCATCCTTTACCGCCATGACCTTTACGGGAACCTCAACCTTCACCTCTCTTTCCGGTGTTCAGAAAGAGATGAAAACGGCACTCCCTGTGCAGATTGGCATGACTGCCCTGGGAGTGGCCGGCTGGCTTCTTTCAAAATTCATATACCTATGAACGGGTTCATATATCTAAGCAATGTGACGACCCTGGCCCTCGACCGTGAGAAATGCAACGGCTGCAGGATGTGCGTGGTGGTTTGCCCGCACGAGGTATTTGCAATCGAAAACCGCAAAGCCACGATCATCCGGAAGGATCAATGCATGGAATGCGGAGCCTGTGCCCTTAACTGCTCCGAAAATGCCATAACCGTGAAGTCAGGGGTGGGTTGCGTCACAGGAATCATCAACGGACTGCTGCGCGGCACGGAGCCTACCTGCGATTGCGGTGGCGGGGAATGCTGTTGAAATTGTTAAATTTTTATATCAAACAGATGAAAACACGAATGAAATTTCTTGACCGCTATCTGACCCTCTGGATTTTTTCGGCGATGGCTGCCGGGGTTTTATGGGGATGGCTTTTCCCGGGCATTGCCGGTTTCTGGAATGCGATGTCGTCAGGCACAACCAACATCCCCATTGCCATCGGGCTCATCGTGATGATGTATCCCCCGCTGGCCAAGGTCAAATATGAAGAGCTGGCTGATGTGTTTAAAAACACTCGGGTGCTGGGTTTGTCGATGGCACAGAACTGGCTGATCGGCCCGGTACTGATGTTCCTGCTGGCCATTATCTTCCTGCAGTTCAACATCGACTATATGTATGGCCTGATCCTGATCGGGCTGGCCCGCTGCATTGCCATGGTGATCGTATGGAACGAACTGGCCAAAGGCGATACCGAGTATTGTGCCGGGCTGGTGGCCTTCAATTCCATCTTCCAGGTACTTTTATTTTCTGTTTATGCCTGGATATTTATCGCGGTAATTCCCGCCTGGTTCGGGCTGCCCACCAACCATGCGGTCGAAGCGATCACCATCAGGCAGATTGCCGAAAGTGTATTCATCTATCTCGGGATCCCCTTCCTCGCAGGATTTCTCACCCGTTTCCTGCTGATCAGGATGAAGGACAAGACCTGGTACAACACGAAGTTTGTGCCGCGGATAAGCCCGCTTACACTCATTGCCCTGCTGTTTACGATCCTGGTGATGTTTTCGCTCAAAGGAGAATATATCGTGAAGATCCCCTTGGATGTGGTCAGGATTGCCATTCCCCTTTGCATCTATTTTGTGATCATGTTCCTGGTGTCATTTTACATGAGCAAAAAGGCAGGCGCCACCTACGAACAGTCGGCTACGCTGTCATTCACGGCAGCCAGCAACAATTTCGAGCTTGCCATTGCCGTGGCCATTGCCGTTTTCGGCATCAATTCGGGGGAGGCATTTGCCGCCGTGATCGGGCCCCTGGTCGAGGTCCCGGTGATGATCGCACTGGTTAACCTGGCATTGTACTTTAAACGGCACTGGAAATTCTCCGCCAGCAGCCACCAGGGCACCATGGAGGTAAAATGACACTACGGGACGGATGATCCGGTACCGGAACAACTAATCAGGATGTAAAAACTCAAGTGAATCGGCAGGTACCGAATCGGCTCCCTTCAGCAACAGCCTGGCCGGTCCCTTTAATACTACATCAGGGATCAGCTTTTCGGCATCTGCAGCAGTAATCCATCCCTTGTTGAGCATCTTTTCCGATACCAGTCGGTAAAATCCCGCGTTGGACTCACGCAGGTGACCCTCCGGATCAAACGAATATTTAAACCATTTTGGACGCGGGATAATGGATGCCATGAAAATAGCCTCGGCCAGCGTGAGTTTGGAGGCATCCTTGTTGAAGTAATAACGGGATGCCTCATTGGCGCCGTAAATCATCGGTCCCCATTCGATGAGGTTGAGATAGACCTCATACATCCTCTCCTTGGTGCTGAGTCCCTGGTTTTCGATAAGCCATACGATCAGTGCCTCCTCCAGCTTGCGGGCGATGGTCTTGTTCCTGCTGAGAAAGACATTTTTCACCAGTTGCATGCTGATGGTGCTGCCCCCGCGGGCAAACCGGCGCTCTTTGATATTGGTGATGACCGATTCGCGGAAAGCATCCGGGAGAAACCCCCGGTGCTGGTAAAATGCACCATCTTCAGAGGTCAGCACCGCCGATTGCAGGAAGCCGGAAATATGGTCCAGCGTGCGGAAGTTGGGATTTTCAGGCCCGATGTCGAAGGTGCGCACCGGCTGATCCTTCTCATAGGCCGTATAGGAGAAGGGCTCGTTGATCTTTGTCAGGTCAGCATTTCCATACGACTGAACACTGAACTGGTGCCGGTCGAGGGAAGTTTCAAAATGAAGCGAATCAGGATGGGCAAGATCAACCGAAAAGTTGAGATACCATGACAGGTTACCCTTTACCCGCAAGCCATCCAGGTTCGTAAAAAGTCCCGGTGGAAATGAGGAAAAGAGGTCCTGTGCGGGAAATTGCGGCTTTGTAATGCGGAAGGTCACCTGTTTGCCCGGTCTTACGCGGTAACTGAGGTATGGGTGAAAGTCGATCCTGTTGAAGGTAATCCGGGAGGTACTGTCGAGCTCCACCTGGTCCCGGCCAATGTTCAGCAGGTAATTGATCGATAACTTGTCAAAAGTTACCGGTCCAGCTGCGATCTTCCGGTGATCGACCCTGAGTCCGCTCACCGCGGCAAAACCTGTTATCTGGGTCATCTCTCCGCCTCCTTCATGTGCTGCTGCACTGAAGGCAAGAGTATCGAAATCGACACGGGCCTCCCATTTATAACCGATAAACGGGATGGTCACCTTTGCCTGGTCAGCAGAATAAAGCCTGAATTCAGCCATCCTGTTATGGTTGTCAATTTTCCCGGCCATCACCCATTTTTCACCGACCGAATCCTCCGTAACCAATGCCACCGACCTGAAATAATGATCGCGGAGGATCACCTGGTCAACATGAAAGCCCATCCTGTGTTGTTCGCTGACGCTGGTCAGGCTGAAATTCCTGACTTCGAGCGACAGGGGTATCTTATCGAAGATGAAGCCCATCATCCTGTCAACGGCCGAAGCATAACTGACTGGGGCTGACACAGTATCTTCAGGATTCTTGCGGTGATGGAGGAGAAACCGGAAATTGGTGATACTGTCGTGGCTTTCGAATGAAACCATGGTGTTGATAAGCCTTACGTGATGAAGGGTGATACGCCCTGCCAGCAGTTTCAGGATCCCGACGGAGGCGTAGGCCGAATCAATCTTCAGCAGGGTGTCGCCCTGTTCAGGTTTGAGCGTTATCCCGGTTACGAGGATCGAAGAAAGCCCCTGTATCCTTACATGGGAAACTGCCAGGATGGCCCCGTTTTGCTGATTGAACCTGCCTATCCGCTTGTTCAGGTACCAGGAGGCAAGCGGTGTCCTGAATACAAAGGTCAGCAGGATAAAACCCACAACACCAAGCATCAGATAACGTACGACCTGGATGACCCTGTTAGGTGGATGCAATATGCTTTTGAAGAAACGCTGCAATTTGGTTTGTTAAATAAGTATTTAATTGAAAGATCACAATTGTACCGTAAGATCCTTAAACCCAAATAAAATTATCTTTTCTGTTGAAATCCCCCCCGGAATTTCGTAAACTTACCCTGCGAATTCAATTCCCGTCTGTATGCCCGCCCGCAAGTTCATCCCATTTTCTCATTCTCAGTTTCTTCCCAATAAACCCTCCTCTGCGGCTCGTCGAAGGCTCCCCTAACCTGCCACCCTGTTTGGAGCCTGTTAGACCTGTATCCAAACCATGTTATCAACATTCCTGACCGGCCATTTTCAATAAAATCCGGGCATTAAAAGATATTCCCGATCCCCAGGTACAAACCGCTGATTCCATCCTGTCTGTTCAGGGCAACGCCGTAGTCGGCCGAAATGATAAAGTTTTCGTTGATGGCAATCCGCAGACCAATACCGGTTGCCAGGTGCAGGTGATCGGCGCTGTTACTGAAATAGAAGGCTTTCTGATCATCGGACACGGTATTCGGATAGATGGGATGATCCTTCACCACCATCCCCCCGTCGAGAAAGGCCGTCAAACCAAGGTAAAGGTTTTGTTTCATCACCACCGATCTGAAAAACTTCCAGCGCAGTTCGAGGTTCCCGAAGGCGACCCCGTCGCCGGTGATCCGGTCGCGCAGGATGCCACGGATGGTACGGGCCCCGCCCAGTCCGTCGGGTTTAGTACTCAGGCTGAAGGAGCTGAAAATATAGGGCAGGATATAGTATGGGGTAGCGCCTCCTAGGGTACCCTGGTAACCCACCTGATAGGCAGCAACCAGCCGTTTTTTCACCAGGGGAAGATATTGCCGCTGGATCACCGCCAGCCGGGTGAAGGCATAAGGATGGTTTCCCAGCAGGGAGGGGGCGCTCAGGAGCAGTATTTCCGACCACAACCCCTTGTTGGGGGCCGCTTCATTATCACGGGTATCAAATACCAGCCCGGTCTTCAGGAAGATAGTGGTCCCCCCGTTTTTTTCATCCGGACGGATAAGTCCGTAGGCAACGTACTGATCATACAACAGCACCGTATCGGGCAGCTTGTCACCCGCCTTTTTGCCTTTGTTGATACTGTTGATGTCGACCGTCCGGGTCTGGATCCCGATGATGTTTATCCCGGCCAGCCAGCGTAATTTCTGACCAAGGATCGGACCCTGGAAATCGGCCATGATCCTGAACATCCTGCGTTCCTCCTTGTAAAAAACCCGGGAGATGTAACCAGGCGAACCCTGGGTGGCAACGGCCGCCTGGTAATTTGACTCATAGCCATTAAATCCATAGAAATCAAGCGCTTTTTCAGGGAGATAATCGAGATCGGCTGTCATCCTTATTCCACCGGGAATCAGGTACTTTGAATCATAAAATACCTGGTAAACCGCACTCCCCTTTGTAAACCAGGAACATTCGGCATAAATGGTATGTTTATACTCAGGATAGGTGGAACCGTCGCCATAATAAAAAACCTGTCCCAGGGCGCCCAGCTGCAGTCCCATATCGGCATCATAGGCCACCACGGGCAGGGCCGCCCAGGTCCATCCCCTCTTCACCTTCCCCACTATTTTCGTGGAGTCGGCCTGGGCGAAAACCATCGTTCCTGAGAGAAAAGAGAGGAGGGTTAACAACAGAAAATAATACAGGTGCTTCATGACAACAAAATTCAGCTAATCATTCTGTTACATTATTTTCAGGGAAAGGCACGACTACCCGGGTTACCGGTCTTAACCGGTGAATGATCCACAGGCATCCCCCCACCAGCAACGCGCTGCCCAGGATCAGGAAAACATTATCGGTGGTGCCGAAATTTTCGTAATCCCCGTTAATTACGCCAAGCTGACAAAGATAGGCCACGATGACCACGGCGCCATTGTTGATAAGATGGGCCCATACCGGCACCCACAGTGAACCGCTCCAGTAAAAGAGGTATCCGAAGAGCATGCCCAGCATCATCCTTGGAAGGAACCCGTAAAACTGCATATGCATGGCGGAAAAGAAAAAGGCCGATATGAAGATGGCCAGGTGGATATTCCTTGTCCACTCGTTCAGCAACCGTTGAAGCAGACCACGAAAGAGGAACTCCTCCCCGATGGCCGGCAACACGGCAATCATCAGCAGGTTGAATGCAAACGCACCCGGGGTGGGCATCTTCATAAATACCTCCGTAAGTTTCGATGCCTGCTCCTCGGAGGATTTCATCCAGTCCTCCATCCCCTTGAGGAAAGGGGGCAGCTTCATCATTTCATTCATATCGACCATCCAGTTGATGAAAGGCAAAGCGATGAACATCAACCCAAGGGTCAGCAGCCAGATCTGCCACCGGGATGGTTTGTCAAGATGCAGGTAACGGGGGCTGCTTCGTTCAAAAAAATAGCCGGAGAGCAGCACGGGGAAGATAAAGAGCCCGAACGACTGCAATACCTGGAAGAATTGCAGCAGTTTGATCGATTTTGCATCTTCAAGGTTTCCCAGTAAAGCGATTACTTCGCTGGTCTTCACCCCAAAAAGGGGCCCTGTCAGCAATAGTCCGGCGAAAAAGGTAATGGCAAAACAGGAGATGATCATCAGAACCGAAAACAGGAGCCGTGAGAAAGGTGTAAGGCTTTCGAGAATGGGAGCTTTCGGTTGGTACATGGATTATGGCTATTTTTGCCGCTAAATTACCACAATTTGCCAAAGATCGGAAATATTGAGCTGGGCGATTTCCCCCTTTTCCTGGCTCCCATGGAGGATGTAACGGATTCGCCCTTTCGGGTGATCTGCAGGGAGTATGGCGCCGACGTGCTGGTTACCGAGTTCATCGCAGCAGAAGGACTGATCCGGGATGCGGTCAAGAGTAACAACAAGATGCGGTTTGAGCCCTCCGAGCGACCCATCGGCATCCAGATCTTTGGTGAAAATGTCGAATCGATGATGAAGGCGGCTGAGGTAGCCGAAGCGGCAGATCCCGATTTCATCGACCTCAACTTCGGGTGCCCGGTACGCAAGATCGTGATGAAGGGCGGCGGTGCAGCCCTGCTGCAGGATATCCCTAAGATGATCCGGATGACGGAAGCTGTCGTTAAGTCAACAAGGCTGCCGGTCACGGTGAAAACGCGGCTGGGGTGGGATGATGCCCATAAGGATATCGTTGACATCGCCGAACAGTTGCAGGATGTGGGCATCAGTGCCATCGCCATCCACGGGCGCACGCGGGCTCAGCTGTATGGGGGGGAGGCCGACTGGACCCTGATCGGGGAGGTTAAACACAACCCCCGCATGCATATACCGGTATTCGGAAACGGCGATGTCGATTCAGGGCTAAAAGCAGAAGAGATGAAAAACCGTTTCGGCATCGACGGAATCCTCATCGGCCGTGCCGCCACCGGGAATCCATGGATATTCAGGGAGATCAAAGCCTGGCTGGCCGGCCACTCAATTCCCGAACCGCCTTCCATCAGCGAACGGGTCGGCGTCGTGCGCCGGCACCTGGCCGCCTCGATCCCCTATAAGGGCGAGCGCGCCACCCTGTATGAAATCAGGAAACTCTACAGCGGCTACTTCAGGGGAATCCCTAACTTCCGGTCATGGAGGATGAAGATGGTGACCACCGCCAGTACCGCAGAGGTGTTTGACCTCCTGACCACTATCGAAAACACTGAGGATCTTCAGCTCTAAACGCAGAACGGGAAATCACACTCACTCCTGCCTTCATGCAGGAATACAGGAATGCAGGCTTGAAGACAATCTAAACAACCAATGCCTATTGCCTACTTCCTATTGCCTTTTGCCTACTTATCATCCCCCGTATCCTCCTTCACATGTTTAATCCGTTCCAGCATCTCCTTGGGCAGTTCATCAGTGTATTCCGATTCCTTTGTTTCGTCAGTCTCCTTCCCGCCGCGGCCGTACCTGATCTTCAGGTTCTCCATCGGACCGGTGATCTTCATAGGGATCCCGATGATCCCGAGCGGCCCCATGCCAAGGCGGATCTTCATGTTCAGCTTGCTGTCGAAGGTGCTGGTTCCTGCAATTTTGACCCGGATCCCTTTCACCTTGAACTTGAACTGTTCGAGGGTGATGGTGTTGTTTTTAATGGTCGATTTAACATCCACTTTTGACAGGTCGGGATTGCTCAACCCCTCCTTTTGCGTGCCCTTGCTGATATCGTTGAACAGTTTCAGTCCGTAAAATTTCACCTTCTTTACAGAAACCGTACCACCTCCTTCGAGTGATGGCAACACGGGATACATATCCGCGTTCAGCCTTCCCTTCAGGGAATAGTCAAGCGAAACGATCCCTTCGGCCTTGCCGGCCGAAGAGGCAAGATCACGGATCATGGCGATCTCGTTGTACCCCCGCTTCACGTCAAAATCATCCGCCTTGATATGAAAATCAAAGAAGGCCTTTTGTGGGGTGATGCTCCCGTAGGTGGCATCCATCTTCACCTTGCAGTCAATCAGGCTGAATCCCCCCGACCGGAGCAGCAGTATTCCTTTTTGAAGATCGGTTTCACCGGCAAGATCCTTAATGTTCAACCCTTTGAAAATGACCGTTTTAATTGCGGCTTTGAACTTGATATCCAGGTCGGAGGGGATGATGACAACCCCTGATTCGGCCGGTTTGGAAGCGGAGGGCGTTGCAGGGGCATAGGCCATGAATTCGTCGACATTGAGTTTGTCGGAATTGAGCTCGAAATCGCCCTTTAGGGTTCCTCCCTTTGCCAGGGCATAATTCAGGATGTTGCTGAGCGCCCCTTTGAGTTTGAAGTCGGATGCCCCGTAGGTGGCCAGGAAATTGTCGAACCACAGCTTGTCCTGGTCGAACCGGAAGTTGCCGGTATGGATGACAAATGGTTTCGGGAACATGTCGGAGGAAAGGGATATGTTGCGTAATGAGAAGGTGCCGGAGTTATGAAGACGGTCATAGTGGCCGGCTGTGGCGTCGCTCTGGCGGCCATTCAGGTTAAGGCTGGCCTGGATGTAACCATCCACATCCATCCCCTTTATTGCAAACACCTTGTAGATCTTTCCCAGGTCGATCACGCCATTTGCCTTTATATCATAATTCAGATCGTCGGGGTTGCTCATCGCCGAATTCAGGGTGAAGGTCTGTCCCTCGAACAGGAAGGTAAAGGGTTTGACCGAGATATCCAGGTCCTTCGGAGTCCCGGTACGGTTGATGATTTCGGCATGAACCCCGATCTTTTCAACCGGGTGGGGATAGTATTTTGTTTTAACCATACCATCCCTGAAATCAAGGGTTGCCGTGGTGACCGGGAACATCTTTTTCTCAGGGGAATAGTTACCGTTAACTTTTACGTCAAAATTAAGGATCCCAGCAAAATCAATACTGTCGATAGGGATGACCTGTTTGAGTTCAGCCAGGTTGCAGCTTCCGTTCAGGTCAGCCACGACAGGCATATCGTTCAGGCTGCTGATGTCGAAAGATCCTTTGACAAGATTTTTAAGGAATGAAAGCTGCAGGTTTTTCAGGTGAACGTTGATGTTTTTATAGTTGGTGTCGGGACAGGAGGCGCTGAGGTCAAAGTTAATGCCGCTAATTGCCTGGGGCAGTGTGCGATATTTCAGGTAACCTCCCGTAAGCCGGGTTTTCAGGTCAAATTTCGGCACACTGAGGATGACCGTATCGACTTCGTCACGGATGCCTTTTTTGTGTACCGGTCCGGTAAGATAGGATCCCTCGGCGTTAAAGTTGACATCGTAAAACCCCTTGACATCGACCGCCTTTACATCCAATGCCTTCGACCATTTTCCAAGGTCCATGCTGGCATTGACTTTGGCAGAAAGCCACATTGTTTTCCCCTGCCTGATCTTGAACCTGGCGGTGAAAAATTCCTTTTCCAGAACCGACAGCAGGTTCATGTTGAACTGGTAGCCCTCCTTTTCAAAAAAGAACTTCCCGGTGAACTGCACCGGCACATCCTTGATCATGAGGTCGTTCTTTTCAAAATTAACCGACAGGTCATTGTTGTTGATCCTTGTGCTGAGTTTGGCGGTGACCGGTTTCGCATCGATGATCTTCATCCTGTCATAGACCACATCGAGTGCATTGATCTTCACCTCGGAGGTCAGGTCAAAGAAATCGCTGGTGATCTTGCTTTTCCCTGCATAGTTGAGTCCGTTTGCCACCACCCTGACCGGGATGGTGGGATCGGCATAAACCAGGATGCAGTTGCTGAAAATGATGTGTTCAATATTCAGCTCGGCCCCCGCTGCCTTTGTTGTATCCTTTCTGGTAGCGGAAACAGCAGTATCGGATGACTGATACACGTTGTAATTGGCTGCCCCCCGTTCATTGTAAAGGATATTGAACCTGGCCTTGTCAAAATAGATGCGGGTGATCCGGATGGTTTTTCCAAAGAGGCTTTTCACATTCACGCCGAAGGCAATTTCATGAGCGCCGATCAGGGTATCCTTTTCAAATGGGGAACACGATTTAAGTGAAAAATCGGTGAGGGTGAGGGTAAGGTTTGGAAAATGGCTAAAAAAGGAGACATTCATCTTTTTAAAATTGATCTCGCTTTTTAACTTCTTGTTCGCCAGGGTCTTCACCTCCTTCTCAATTCGGTCCTGGAAAAGAAACGGGGCCAGGATCAGGATTAACAGCAATGCCAGCAGGATGCCACCGGAAATTTTCAACGCTTTTTTCATGATAGTATTTTTTAGTGGTTTTTCTGGCACACGGGGATGTCACCTGGCGCTATTCCTTATCAAATCCTACTTTCCAGGCCATGGCAGCCAGGAGGGCTCCCACGATGGGTGCCACGAAGAACAACCAGAGTTGTGCAAGGGCTTTTCCTCCTGCGAAAACCGCGGGGCCCAGGCTGCGGGCAGGATTGACAGAGGTTCCTGTCACAGGGATTGCAACCAGGTGGATCAACATCAGGGTGATACCAATAGCCAGTCCGGCCATCGTACCATTGCCGAATTTGGAGGTGGTGGCCAGGATCACAAAAACAAAGAGGAAGGTTAAAACCATCTCAATAACAAAGGCGCTCAGGGTGTTGTAGCCGCCAAGGTAACCCTCTCCCCATCCATTGGAGCCGAGAGCCCATTCTCCCATGGTAAATCCCGGTTTCCCCGACAGGATGAGATAAAGAACGCCTGCTCCGAATATGGCTCCCAGGAACTGTGCCACAATATACCCAAAGGCATCTTTCACCTCCATCTTGCCGGCGGCAAGTATCCCGATGGTAACGGCAGGGTTGATATGGCATCCCGAAATCCCGCCGATGGCGTAGGCCATGGCAGCAACGGCAAATCCAAAGGCGATGGAAACGCCCAGCAGACCAATGCCATTCATGGCGGTTAAATTAACGCCGGAGATGGTGGCGGCACCACACCCGAAAAGAACAAGACTAAAAGTTCCGATAAACTCAGCGCTATATTTTTTCATGCAGAAGTTGTATAAGAGGTGAATGATTTTTTTATTTAGATAAGGTCTGTAATGCGTTTTGCCATACCGGGCGGGCCTTTCCCCAGCTTCCCTTGAAACTGCCGGGCTTGATGTGAGATTCCAGCTGCCCTGCCAGGCCGGCAACGGTTTTAATGCTTCCCGCCGATTTTGCATCCTTGACAAACTTACCTTTTACGGCATTCCATCCGGCATCCATCGAGCCCGGCTTGATACCGCTGCTTAGGGTGGCAAGCGAATTGCCCAGCCCTGCGGGATCGGTTGTTTTTACCGTTTCATTCGTAAATCCGGGCTTTTGCTTTTTAAATTCATCCGTCAGGGCATTATCGGATAGGTTGCTGGTGAGTTCACCGACCAGGTTTCCCATATTGGCCGAGGGTACGACAGTTTTCTGAACAGCCTCGCCTGTCTTTTTAAGGTCGGGGGTTTTGGGCAGATTCAGGTTTTGCGAATAGGAAACCATGCAGGTTCCGACAAATAAAATCAGAAAAAGTAATTTGCTTTTCATATAGTTGATTTTAAGTGATTTACATTATCAGAAACGCCGCTCCACCAGTTCCTTTAGCTTCTTAAAAGCGATGGATCCGGTATTCCAGAAATTTTTCTTCCGCATCAGGTCGAGGTAGTCGGCTGCCTGGTCCAGAGTTTTAAATCCATTCAGCGTTTCGATGGTTTCATTGTATTCACGCAGGTTACCTTCGAACAACTCATTGATAAACATAAATTTGTCGTTGATGATGATGGCAGATTTGAGATTATCAATATGACTGGCTGGCGGTTTCGGGCTGAAGCTCCTTTCACGGGCCTCTTTCAGGCGGGTATTCAGGGCAGGTTCATCGGAAGCAAAAAGTGAAATTTCATCGGTGGCAGTTTGCTTTTTGGGGTAAGGCTGGTGGTGTTCATGGTGAACAGCAACCGCAGGGGCAGGCCTAACCTGCATCGGCTGGGGTTTGGGCTGAACCGGCGCTGGTTTTGACACACCTGACTGGGATGCTGACCCGGCGCCTGACACAACGGTATCTCTTGACGACGACCGTCTCTCGTAAGAAAAATGGGGATCATCCAACCGTTTTAGCATATGAAGATCCTCATAGAATTTCCGCAGGTTATCCAGCAGGATGTCAAATTCAATCTGGGGAATTTTTTCATCATGCTGGCTTACTGCTTCATACTGTTCATTGATGGCTTCCAGCAGCCACTTCATTTCCTCTTTGATGATCTCTTTATTCATGGCATATTGTTTCACCGGTCGCCGGAAATTCCTATTTTTGTATCCGGTAGGCTTTGTTTCCCGGAAAAAATGCCATGAAAGCATTTAAAAGTGATGGCACCTATCCGGTAAATTTTATCGTGGTATAAAAATACAACTTTTTAATCTCAGTAAATGCAGATCGAAAAAAATAATCAGGTGAATCGTCTGGGGTGGATTGAAGTGATCTGCGGTTCCATGTTCTCGGGCAAAACCGAAGAGCTGATACGACGGCTGAAGCGTGCCCGCATCGCACGGCAGAAGGTGGAGATCTTCAAACCGGAGATCGACAAACGTTACGACGACATCAACGTGGTTTCACATGACGAAAACGCTATACTGTCCACCCCTGTGCAGTCCGCCTCTCAGATCCTGCTGCTCACCAACGATGTGAATGTGGTGGGTATTGATGAGGCCCAGTTCTTCGACGACGAACTCCCTGCCGTTTGCAACCAGCTTGCCAGCAGCGGCATCCGTGTGATCGTAGCCGGTCTGGACATGGATTACCTCGGCAAACCGTTTGGCCCCATGCCTGCCCTAATCGCAATTGCCGAAGATGTCACCAAGGTGCATGCCGTATGCATGAACTGCGGCGACCTCGCACAGTTTACCCACCGCATGGTAAAAGACGACCATCTGGTGATGCTGGGGGAGATGGATTCCTACGAACCGCTTTGCAGGAGGTGCTATCTGGAGAAAACTCAATTGATGAAGTGATGTGATGATGTGCTGATGATTGATGTGCTGATTTGCTGATGATTGATGTGCTGATTATTGATGTGTTGATTATTGAAGTGAGGAGGTTTTCGTTAGGGTTGTCATGTCATGGAAAAAAGAAATGAGATACTGGATCTTTCTTTTGAATTCGCTGTTAAAATAATTCAGTACTGCGAAATCCTGGAAGAAAAGAAGCGGTTCGTCCTGGCCAGACAGTTGCTTAAATCAGGAACTTCCATCGGTGCAAATGTCAGGGAGGCCCAGGGCGCGGAGAGTAAAGCCGACTTTATCCATAAACTGAAAATCGCCGCCAAGGAAGCAGAAGAGACCGAATACTGGCTGCTTCTTTGTGAAAAGTCACCATCCTACCCTAAACCCGCCACCCTACTTGAAAAAATCATCCCCATCAAAAAATTACTGTCCAAAATAATCTCCACCTCAAAAACCACCCCAGAATAACCCCACCGGCAAACCACCCCCTCACCCCCCATCCGATCAGCACATCAGCAATTCACCACATCACCACATCAATAATCAGCACATCAGCACATCAGCACATCAGCACATCAGCACATCAGCACATCAGCACATCACCACATCAGCACATCACCACATCAGCACATCAGCACATCAGCACATTCAAACATTTTTTGTACTTTTGCTCCTCAAAAACCAAAAACCTATGAAAAAAATCGCATTAGCCTTACTGGCAACTGTTTTCATGTTCAATGTTTCCTTAATGTCTCAAACCAAAACCCAGCAAAAAGTGGTAAAATTTGTAATCCATACCGATTTTGGTGACATGAAGGGATTTCTCTACAACGATACTCCCCAGCACCGCGACAACTTTGTAAAACTTGCCAAATCAGGTTTTTATGACGGCACCCTGTTTCACCGTGTTATCCTGGGATTCATGATCCAGGGCGGCGATCCCAATTCCAAGACTGCCAAACCCGGCCAGCAGCTTGGCAGTGGTGACCTCGGCTACACCATTCCGGCTGAATTCAACAAAGCCTATACCCACAAAAGAGGTGCACTTGCCGCAGCCCGTACCGAAAATCCAACAAAAGCCTCCTCCGCTTCCCAGTTTTACATTGTTGAACCTGAAAAGGGTGCTCACTTCCTTGATAACAATTACACCGTTTATGGCGAAATTACAGAAGGTTTTGATGTAATTACCAAAATCGCATCCACCCCGAAAGATGGTGCTGACCGTCCCCTGAAGGATGTCAAGATGACTGTTAAAATAGTCGAATAAGAGGTCGCGCATTACGCATAACAACATAATAACACCCTCCCATGAAGAACCGGATCGATCAGCTGCTTGCCGAAATCAACAATATCAGGGCAGTCAGCGTGGATGAAGTTGAACAGCTGCGATTGAAATACCTGAGTAAAAAGGGGTTGGTTTCGGCATTGTTCGACGATTTTAAAAGTGTTCCGGCCGACAGTAAAAGGGAGGTTGGCCAGCTGCTGAACGAGCTGAAGAACAAGGCCCAGCAGAAAATGGATGAACTGAAATCGCAGTTTGAGCAGCGGGAAGATGTTCCCGCCGCCAAACCCGATCTCACCCGGCCGGCCGGTCATATCGAGCCCGGAACACGGCATCCCCTTTCGATCGTCAGGAACCAGATCATCGAAATCTTTGGCAGGATCGGCTATACCGTGGCCGATGGCCCAGAGATCGAGGATGACTGGCACAATTTTTCAGCGCTTAACTTTACCGCTGATCATCCTGCCCGGGATATGCAGGATACCTTTTTTATTGCACGGGATCCCGATATCCTCCTCCGTACCCACACCTCCTCGGTGCAGATCCGAACAATGGAATCGACACCACCTCCCATCAGGATGATCTTTCCCGGCAGGGTTTTCAGGAATGAAGCCATTTCTGCGCGTGCGCATTGTATCTTCCACCAGGTGGAAGGACTCTATATTGACAGGAATGTCTCCTTTGCCGACCTCAAGCAAACCCTGATGTATTTTGCCAAGGAGATGTTCGGTGAACATACGAAAATCAGGCTCCGCCCCTCCTACTTCCCCTTCACCGAACCTTCGGGAGAGATGGATGTCAGCTGCAACATCTGTGGCGGGGTAGGCTGCAACATCTGCAAATACACCGGCTGGGTTGAGATTCTCGGATGCGGCATGGTCGATCCCAATGCCCTTGATAATTGCGGGATCGACAGCAAAAGCCATACCGGATTTGCATTTGGCATGGGGATTGAACGTATTACGATGCTGAAATACCAGATCAAGGACCTGCGTCTGTTTTATGAAAATGACGTACGGTTTTTGAACCAGTTTACCGGGGCATTTTAGGGAAGTACAATAAGGCTCGCCAATCCCATTCTAAACCGAAGTGGCGAATATCGGGATAGCGGTTTGTAAAGTATTTACCAGGAAAGTTTAATTTTTTTCTCATTCATGAATTTAGAACATATAATCATGCAGGAACAGACTTTTATTATTCATACCGATTTTGGGGATTTACAGGGAATTCTGTACAATGAGACACCCGGCCATCGCGACAATTTTGTAAAGCTTGCCAAATCAGGATATTATGATGGGACATTGTTCCATCGCGTCATCCTGGGATTCATGATCCAGGGCGGCGACCCCAATTCGAAAAATGCCAAACCAGGCCAACAGCTTGGCATGGGTGATCCCGGTTATACAATCCCGGCCGAATTCAACAAGGCTTTTACCCATAAAAGAGGCGCACTGGCGGCAGCCCGTACCGAAAACCCGGCAAAGGCATCGTCAGGATCGCAATTCTATATCGTAGAACCTGAAACAGGGGCTCATTTTCTCAACAATAACTACACAGTTTTCGGTGAAGTTACCAGCGGCTTCGATGTGATCACTGAAATTGCCTCCGTCGAAAAAGACCGGTCTGACCGTCCCCTGAAGGATGTCAGGATGACCATTACGATTTCCGAATAATTCCGGGGAAGGTATTTGATTGTCTTCCCATGTTACACAACGGAAAAGTGTTGTGGTTAAATCTTATTCCTTCTGAACAATTTTACCAATAGCCAGAAGCCGAACAACCCTGCGAGGCAGAAAACAATGGCCCCGATCCAGCGGGTCTGTTCCCATTGTGAAATAATGGAAGCCCCGATGATCAGGGCAGCCAGTACGATGGCGATGGACACCCTCGAACTGGAGGTGTCAAGCTGATCGGAAAGCGGTTCCATTCCCTTGATCTCTATCTGGGTCCTGAATTTCCCCTCCTTGAGCCTGCTCAGTATCTCGTTAAGATCGGAAGGGAGTTCCTGTATGAGCTTATAATATTCCCTGATGGCTTCAAAGATCTCCGTAGCGATTTGTTTCGGACTGAATTGCCTGGCAATGAGCCGGATGGCATAAGGTTGCATCTCAAGGGCAAAATCTATGGCAGGATCAAGCATTACGGCGACACGTTCCATGGCCATCAATGCCTTCACCAGCAGGTAGATTCCGGCCGGGATCCGCAGACCGTACCGTACCAGGATATCCACCGATTCATTCATCACCTTCCCAAAATCCATCTCATCAATGGTCAGATACCGGGTATGGGCCATCATCTCGCTGATCTGAAATTCCAACTCCTTGAATCGCGGAAAATTACGTTTGCCGGAAACCAGCAGCAGCGCCTCGGTCATGGCATGGGGGTCGCGGTCGAGATAACCCAGTACGTACTTTCCCAGGAACTGCAAATGTTCAGGTTGCAGCGAACCCATCATGCCAAAATCGATGAAGGAGATCACGTTGCCATCGAGAACAAAGATATTCCCCGGATGGGGGTCGGCATGGAAAAACCCATGGGTAAAGATCTGGTCAAATACCAGTCGCAACGCCTTCCTGGCGATGAGTTTCGGTTCATTGCCTGAAGTAAGCAGCGACTCCAGGTCACTGACCTTGATCCCGCCGATAAACTCTTCAATCAAAATTCTTTTGGTAGTATATTGCCCATAGACTATGGGCACCCTTATGTCAGGATCATCGCCGAAGCAATGTCTGAACCGGGAAACATTGGCCGCTTCATGGTGAAAATCAAGTTCTTTCCTGATAGTTTTACCAAATTCATGAACAACACCGCTAAGGTCGACAGCCTCCATGTCGGGGTTGTTCCGCTGCATCCTGCCGGCAAAGAAATTCATCAGGTTAAGATCGAGTTCAATTTTTTTATCGATCCCGGGCCGCTGGATTTTAATACAAACCTCATCCCCGTTGAGCAACGTGGCCCGGTATGTCTGGGCGATCGAGGCGGAGCCGATGCGCACCGGACCAGGTTCACGGAATATTTCCGCCACCGGTCTTCCCAGCTCCTTTTCGATTTCACGCAGGGCAATATCCTCCGCCATGGGCTGGGCTTCATCCTGGAGTTTCTTTAATTCCTCCTGCAGCTGCTCCGGTACAATGTCGGGACGGTCGGCCAGGATCTGGCCAAACTTGATAAAGGTAGGCCCAAGCTCTTCAACGGCCATCCGTATCCGCTCCCACTGGTTGAACCGTTCGATGCGGGCCAGGCGTTTCTTGGAAATCAGCAACTTCCCCAAACCCGAATTGGTAACCCATTCACTCAGGCCATATTTGACAACAATCCCGATGATCTCCCTTGCCCGGCCCAATTCATGGACGGCAAGTCCAATCCTTGATATTCTCACGTCAGGAAAGTATTACAGGGCTGTCTCCGCAGAAGATAATTCACGGAGAAAGTCTATTGTTTATTTCTTTGCTCTGCCTTTTGCGGCTTTTGCCTCTTTCGGTGCCGCTTTTGCCTTTGTGGTCTTTTTCCGGGCGCCTTCAAGCTCTCTGATCCGTTCTTCCAGTTTCGCGATATCATCCTGCGACGGGATTTCCATCTTTTTCATGACATTTTTCACCAAAACCTGAAGCTCCGCTTCGACCGACTTTTTTGTCTCCTCCGATTTTGTCTGCAGGTAGTCAAAAAGTTTTTTGGCCTCCTCCTTGTTCAATTTATGCTCCTGTGCCAGCTCCTTAGCCGATTGCGCAAGCTTCTCAGCATTCATGAAGGCATAATCAAGGCCTTTGTCAATTGATTTTTTTAAATCCTCAAACATGGCTTTTCCTCCTATTTTTTGTACGACGAATACTTTGGTTTTATCTCCTTATGGATATTCATAAAATGGATTTCAAGATCATTCAGAAAAGTACCGAAATTTTTGATGGTCTCCAGGTTGATCTCAAAGACCATCAGGATTTTTTCAATGCTGCGTATATTTTTCAGCAACCGCTCCTCCTGTGCTTTTTTCAGAGGGCCCTCGATCAGCAGGAGATAATCAGCCTGTTTCATTTCCGGCACAAGAAAAGTCTCAGCACCGCGGTTCCCGATCAGGTAATAGATGTTGAATCCATTTTCATCGCGGCAGCAGAAAAAGGGGAAGCCGAGAAAATCCTCCTCCTTGACAAAGTCAAGTCCGAGTTTATCATTTAAAAGATAGGTGAGGTGGTAATCCCTGAGATGGCATGAAATTCCAGTAAGGGTAAAGAGGGCAGGTTCGGACCTTGAGTCAATCAGAATTTTTTTAGCCATGACCAGGCACTTCGTTTATAAAACAAAGTTAACCATTCCTTGGCTCGAGGTCAATGTTTTCGCCATTTATTTTTTGCCATGATTTTTCAGCGGCATTTTGTTCAGCGCCTTTAATGGAATAATCCTGCCCGCGGGCAATGGCCTCGCCGTCGACGCTCAGTTCGACGACATATTGCTTTTTATAGCCTGATCCGACTTCGTCGCACACATTAAACTGAACCTGTTTCTTTTTGCCCTGGGCCCATTCGATGATCCTGCTTTTAAAGTTCACCTCCTGGTTTACCAGTTCGTCAATATTGAAATAGTGTTTAATGATCCGTTCCAGGATAATTTTCCGGGTAAAGTCGTACCCTTTGTCGAGATACATTGCCCCGATAAGCGCTTCGAAGGCATCTCCCTTGAAGGACCGGAAGGTGCCGGAGGAGGAACCGTCAAGCTGGATCAGCTGGTCGATTCCCATCTTTTGCGAAAGCTTGTTCAGGGTTGCCCGGCTGACGATTTTCGACCTCATCTCGGTGAGAAAGCCCTCACCCCGGGTAGGAAAGGTTTTAAAAAGGTAGTCAGCGGTTACGGCATCCAGAATGGCATCGCCGAGGAATTCAAGACGTTCATTGTTGACCTTGATCCCGCCAAGGGTAATCTGGGCAACCGATTTATGCAGGAAGGCGAGATGATATAAGGAAATATTACCTGGTTTATAACCAAGCATACTTTTTATGGCTTGTTTCAGGTTTTTGTCAGAAGAAATCTCAGCACGAACCGTTTTAAAAGGACTGAACCTCAAAGCAACTTATGCCTTATATTTCGTGAAGATAACTGTTGCATTATGACCACCAAAGCCAAAGGTATTACTCAGCGCATAGTTCACCTCCCTTTTCTGTGCCGTACCAAAGGTAAAGTTCAGCGGGGCGATTTCGGGATCATCCGTAAAATGGTTGATGGTAGGAGGAATGATGTTGTTGATTACGGCCAGCAGGGTTGCAATCGATTCAACAGCGCCTGCAGCGCCCAGCAGATGACCCGTCATCGACTTGGTAGAGTTGATGTTGACCGTTTTGGCATGTTCGCCGAAAAGGCTCACAATTGCTTTCGGCTCGGCAATGTCGCCGGCAGGGGTCGATGTACCATGGGTATTGATATGATCAATATCCTCAATTGTAAGACCGGCATCAGCCAGTGCAGTACGCATGGATAAGATGGCACCGAGTCCTTCGGGATGGGGAGCCGTGATGTGGTAAGCATCGGCAGACAGTCCACCCCCCACAATTTCGCCGTAAATTCTTGCGCCACGGGCCAGGGCATGGCCGAGTTCTTCAAAGATCATGGCACCGGCACCTTCGCCCATCACAAATCCGTCACGATCCTTGTCAAAAGGTCTTGAAGCCGTCATGGGGTCATCATTGCGGGTCGAAAGGGCATGCATACCGTTAAAGCCACCAACGCCAACCATGGTGATGGCTGCTTCGGATCCGCCGGCAATGAACACATCCGCTTTTCCCAGCCGGATGTAGTTGAATGCATCCACCAGAGCGTTGGCGGATGAGGCACATGCTGAAACCGTAGCGAAATTGGGGCCATGGAAGCCATACTTCATCGAAATATGGCCCGCGGTAATGTCGGAAATCATCTTGGGGATGAAAAACGGATTGAACCGCGGAGTTCCGTCACCAAGCGCAAAGGCGGTGACCTCGGTGGCAAAGGTTTCAAGTCCCCCGATTCCCGAAGCCCAGATAACCCCAACCCGGTCGGGGTCGAGGGTGGCCATGTCAAAACCGGCATCGTTGACAGCCTGTTCGGCGCACACAATGCCATATTGAGAACAACGGTCAAATTTTCTGGCCTCTTTCCGATCAAAGAAATCTTCAGCATTGAAGTTCTTTAATTCACAGGCAAACTGGGTTTTGAATTTGGAAGCATCGAAACGGGTGATAGGTCCTGCACCACATACACCGCCAATCAGGTTATTCCAGTATTCTGTAACGGAATTTCCAATTGGCGTAAGTGCTCCAAGACCAGTTATTACAACTCGTCTTAATTCCACTTTTTACAATTTTAGGTTCATTCGTTAATGGATAACCCCGCTGAGTGCGGGGTTAAATTTTATTAAATTCAATCTGGGAAAAACATCCGAAACAGGCTTCGCCATTGAAACGACGAATCTATTTGGTGTTATTCTCAATGTAAGCAATGGCTTCACCCACTGTGCTGATCTTCTCGGCCTGATCGTCCGGAATAGCGATATCGAATTCCTTTTCGAATTCCATGATCAGTTCTACCGTATCAAGAGAGTCAGCACCAAGATCATTGGTAAAGCTAGCCTCAATTGTAACTTCACTTTCATCAACACCAAGCTTATCTACGATGATAGCTTTTACTTTTGTTGCAATGTCAGACATGTTAATTTCTTTTTTGGTTTAACGACTGCAAAGAAAAGAATATTCTTTCTACCCTCCAATAAATTTTATGATTTTTTAACAGTTTAAAAAACTACAATCCTGATTTCGTGATATCTATAAAATCTGTTAGGGTGGCAGTTTAACATTAATCTGGTTGATTTTTATTTTAATTCAGCCTTTTTCCCCTAAATTCGGTTAGGTTGATCGCTTATCGGCCAGGTTTTGTACTTTTGTTCTTTTACAGCCATTTTATGATGTTACGATTAGCCATTTTTGCTTCGGGAAGCGGCACCAACGCCCAGCGGATCATCGAGTATTTTGAAGGTCATCCCTCTGTTTTGATCGGGATGATCCTGTGCAACAACCCGGATGCTTTTGTGCTCACCAGGGCCAAAACACTGGGAATTCCTGCGGTGGTCTTTTCACGAGGCGACTTTTATGAAACCGGCAGGGTGCCTGAATTACTGGCGGAAAACAAGATCGACTTCCTGATCCTGGCCGGGTTCCTCTGGCTGGTCCCGCAGAACATCCTGAAAGCCTTTCGGGGAAAGATCATCAACATCCATCCGGCCCTGCTTCCGAAATTCGGCGGGAAGGGAATGTACGGGATGAAGGTCCATGAAGCCGTGATCGCAGCCCGTGAGAACGAATCAGGGATCACCATCCATTTTGTCGACGAACATTATGATGAAGGCAGGATCATCTTTCAGGCACGCTGCCCCCTCTCCTCATCCGAAACTCCCGGATCCCTTGCAGCAAAGATCCATCAGCTGGAGTACCGGTATTTCCCTGAGGTGATTGAGAAGACCGTTACAAGCGACCTGTGACAAGGGATCAGGATAATAGTTTCTTCTGCAGTACGGCGGTTTCCTTCTCGAATCCCGGTTTGCCAAGCAGGGCAAACATGTTTTTCTTGTAAGCCTCCACTCCCGGCTGGTCGAAGGGATTTACCCCCAGCGTATAGCCGCTCAGGGCGCAGGCGAATTCAAAGAAATAGATAAGCTGGCCCAGGTAATATTCATTGATGGCCGGCAGCATGACCCTCAGGTTGGGCACCCCGCCGTCGATATGGGCCAGCATGGTGCCAAGTTCGGCCTGCATGTTGACTTCGTATAACCGTTTGCCGGAGATGAAATTAAGTCCGTCGAGATTCTCAGGATCATTGGGAACCGAGAGCCGGTTCAACGGACTTTCAACGTTGATCACTGTTTCGAACAGCATCCGCCTGCCCTCCTGGATATATTGACCCATTGAATGCAGGTCGCTCGTGAAGGTCACGCCGGCCGGGAATATCCCCTTGTTTTCTTTTCCTTCGCTTTCGCCATACAGTTGTTTCCACCATTCGATCATGAAAAGCAGGCTGGGTTCAAAGGCTACCAGGATCTCCACCACCTTGTCCTGCCGGTAAAGGATATTTCTCACGGCGGCATAGCGTGCACAGGGATTTTCATCCAGGCTTGCTGATTTTACGGCCGTTTCCCTCATCCTGACGGCTCCGCCGAGCAACTGACGGATGTCGAATCCGGCCACGGCAATGGGCAGCAATCCCACCGGGGTAAGCACCGAATAGCGCCCCCCCACATCATCAGGAATAACATAACTGGAATAACCTTCTGCATCGGCAAGCTTCTTCAGGGCTCCGCGCGATGAATCGGTAATGGCAAAGATCCGCTCCCGGGCTCCCTCTTTGCCGTACCGGGCCTCCACATGCTGCCTGATCAACCTGAAGGCAATGGCAGGCTCGGTGGTGGTTCCCGACTTGGAAATCACGGCAACGGCATACTCCTTTTTGTCGAGCAGGGCCAGCAGCCTGGCATGATAGTCCTCACTCAGATTCTCCCCGGCATATATAATCTGTGTTGACCCCATCCCGCCCATGAGCGATTGAAACGGGTTCCCCAGGGCATCGATCACTGCCCTCGATCCCAGGTAGGAGCCCCCAATGCCAATCACCACGAATATCTCAGCCATCTGCCTGATCTTTGCGGCATCAGACATGATACGGTCAACCAGCGGAGCATCCATATGCAAAGGCAGGTCAACCCATCCGAGGTAGTCATTTCCTTTCCCCGTGCGGCTCATCAAAAGCCTGTGGCTATTGTTAATTTCCTCCTGCATGCCCTTAAGGGAGGCTTCGTCAATAAAGGGCTTCAGCTTACTAATGTCGAGATTCAGTTGTTTCATTTATTCAGTTTGTTTTTCAGTATCTCCCCGGTGTAACCGGTAAAATCATCCAGGTCATGGCCGGTATGCCTGATAGAACGGAAAGGATAAAAAAAAAGTGTGCCACTTGCCAGGGCACACTTTAAAAATCAATAAACAATTTCTGAATTGGAACGATGGCATTTGATGTCTGCTGCAAACTGCCGTCAATATTTTTTGTTGATGAACTTGCATTGCAAATGTACTGCAATCTCCTTACGGAAACTGTTAAGGAATATTAATATACGTTAAAAATTGTTAAAACAATCCGCCCCATTTTAAATACCTTTGCACCAATGAACAGGCGGATTATCATTTTAACGATTATAGCTATGACCATCGCCCTGATCGGGCTGATGAGCATCCAGATCTATTGGATCCAGAGCGCTTCGGCCATCAAGGAGGGCAATTTCAGGCGTAGTGTCAATGAATCGATGGTGAAGGTTATCCAGAAGGTGGAACGGATGGAGAAAAACAAAGCGCTGGCTGCCAACCAGTACGAAAGCATGCTAAACTTCAACCGTCACCTGCCTTACGACAGTTTTATCACCAAGGAGGAGATGGATTCGCTGATAACCCTTCAGCTCAACATGAACGGGGTCGATACCCGTTTTGAATTCTGTATTTACAAGCCCGAACGGCAGGAATTCCTGATGGAACGATCACAGAATTACCGCAAGGAACTGATCGAGAAAGGCAATGCTTTCGTACTTTTCCAGGCCGACATCTATACCAGCCCCGAATACCTGCTGATATTTTTCCCGCGGGAAAAACAGTTCCTTCTGACCGAACTGTGGGGCATGCTCCTTATCTCGATCATCCTGATCATCGTGATCGTATATTCCTTCACCTATACCATTACCACCATTTTCAGGCAGAAACGCCTCTCGGAAATGAAGAATGACTTTATCAACAACATGACCCATGAGTTTAAAACGCCAATTTCGACCATCTCCCTGGCCTGCGAAGCATTAGGCGATGCCGCGATCAGGAAATCGGGTGAAATCCTCGACAGTTACCTTTCGATGATCCAGGAGGAGAACAAACGGCTTGCCGGGATGGCTGAAAAGATCCTCCAAACTGCGGTGATCGACAAGGGACAGCTGAAAATGAACAAGGAAAAGATTGACCTCCACGAAATCATTACCGACGTGATCAAGAATCTGAGGATCCAGGTTGAGATCAAGGATGGCGAGATCATCAGGAAATTCGGGGCAAGCCATTCGCGGATCGAGGGCGATAAGGTGCATGTTACCAACCTGGTGTACAACCTCCTCGACAATGCCAACAAATATTCACCCCGCAAGCCACTGATCCGCATCAGCACCGAGAATGCAAACAACGGGATCGTGATGGTCATTGAAGACAACGGCATCGGTATAGGCAAGATGGAACAAAAAAAGATCTTTGACAAGTTGTACAGGGTGCCCACGGGCAATATCCATGAAGTGCGTGGTTTCGGGCTGGGACTGAGTTATGTAAAAGCCATCGTGGAGGAGCATCACGGAAAAATAAGCCTGGAAAGCGAAGTTAACAGGGGAACCAAATTCAGGGTATTCCTGCCGTTTTTCATCAAAGAATAATTTCGTATCTTTCCCGTTTATTTAACAGAATCAGAAAATCACCACAGCCACATCAGGGGGTATGACAGGAGCTGTTTCCGCGAAGATAAAGCCCGCGCTGGCAGGAATCCTGCATCTGATTTCATTTTTTTCCGGCAGCGCCGGAACGAAGAGAAAGGAAAAAGCCGGCATACCCGTGGTTTTAGATAAAAAAAGAACAATATGGATAAACAACAAATCAGGCTGCTGCTGGCTGAGGATGACCGTAACCTCGGGAATATCCTGAAGAACTACCTCGAGGCAAAAGGCTATGCGACTACCTTGTGCATCAATGGCCAGGAGGCAACCGACACCTTTGCGCGGAAAGAGTTTGATTTTTGCATACTGGATATCATGATGCCGGTAAAAGACGGGTTTACCGTTGCCACCGAGATCAGGGCTGTAAATAAAAAGATCCCCATCCTTTTTCTCACCGCCAAGACCCTCCAGGAGGATAAACTGAAAGGCTTTGAAATCGGTGCCGATGACTATATCACCAAACCCTTCAGCATGGAGGAGTTGCTGCTGCGCATGCACGCCATCCTGCGCCGTACCGATGAAGCCGCCAAATCTGCCAGTGCCGAAAACACCTATACCATCGGGATCTATACCTTTGATTACAACCGCCAGACCCTGATCACCAAAAACAAGGAGCAAAAACTGACCTCGAAGGAGGCGGGACTGCTCAGGCTACTCTGCACCCATGCCAATGAGGTGCTGGACCGTCCTACGGCGCTTAACGAGATATGGAACGACGACAGTTACTTTAACGCCCGCAGCATGGATGTGTACATTGTCAAACTGCGCAAATATCTCAAAGGCGACCCCAGGGTTGAGTTGCTGAACGTTCATGGTGTGGGTTTCAAACTGGTGATGAATACCTAACGATAAGCGCATGAGACCTGTTACCCGGTTATATATTGTCCCCACTCCTATCGGCAACCTTGAAGACATCACCCTGCGCGCCCTCCGGGTACTGAAGGAGGTTGATTTTATTTTAGCAGAAGATACGCGTACCTCGGGTCACCTGCTGAAACATTACGGGATTGAGAAAAAACTTGTCCCGCATCATCTTTTCAATGAACATAAAACCATTGAGAATATCGTCGACCGGCTAAAAGCAGGGGCCGTGTGCGCCCTGGTAAGTGATGCAGGCACGCCCGCCATCTCCGACCCGGGTTACATGCTGATACGCGCCTGTATCCAGGCAGACCTGAATGTCGAATGTCTTCCGGGGCCTACCGCCTTCATCCCCGCCTTGGTTAATTCGGGCATCGCCGCCGACCATTTTGTGTTCGAGGGCTTTCTGCCCCATAAAAAAGGGCGGCATACCCGTCTTACCAATTTAGCCACGGAGGAGAAAACGATGATCTTTTACGAATCCCCGCACAGGCTTGTCAAAGCGCTGGCCCAGTTTGCCGAATATTTCGGGGCCGACCGCTATGCCTGCGTTTCGCGTGAACTCACCAAGATCTTTGAAGAAAATATCCGTGGTTCCCTGCAGGAACTGATCGCCTATTTTGAAAAGAAAACCGTAAAGGGGGAAATTGTAATCGTGATCGCCGGAAAACCTGATACCGGCAAATCGTGATACTGCGGGAACATGTTCCATCTCATTCCACCCTGCTGACAATATCGAATCTTGTAAAATTCCTTACCGGGGCCTCCTCCAGTTCCACCTGTTCAACGTGAGCCCCCAACGGGCCTTTACGACACCAGGCAAGGAACAGATCCATCCTGTCGTCAGCCCCTTCCGCTTCAACATAAACTTTGTCATATCCTGAATTCCTGACAAACCCATTTATTGAAAAACGACAGGCCGCCTCCATGGCTGAAAAGCGGAAACCAACACGCTGCACTTTACCGCTGATAATGATATTGTAATGTTTCATAGGAAGGAAATAAATCCTGATCAAAAATAACATTTTCATCTGCAATCACAGCCTGGATCAGAAGATTTTACAATTAATTATTGTTTGTGTATTTTTACAGTTGTTTAAAGCAAAAATATGTGCGGACGCTATTCTTTTGCCATTGAAGACGCACTGATCCTCGAACGTTTTGGACTACGGGTCAGGACTGCCATTTACAAAGCCAGGTACAACTGTGCCCCCACGCAAAGTCTGGCGGTAATTTCAAATGAATTGCCGGGAGAATTCAGCTTTTTCAGGTGGGGGCTGATACCCTCCTGGGCAAAAGATATCTCTATCGGGAATAAACTGATCAATGCCAGGGCTGAAACCCTGGCGGAAAAACCCTCTTTTAAAAACTGTTTTCGCAACCGCCGCTGCCTGGTACCTGCCACGGGCTTTTTCGAATGGAAACGCGATGCACTGAAAACGCCTTACCATATCAGGTTAAAAAGCAGGGAGCCCTTCTGTTTTGCAGGGCTTTGGGATAAATGGCTGAATAGTGACGGAGAGATCATCCATACCTTCACCATCATTACAACCACCCCGAATGAGCTGATGTCGGGCATCCATGACCGGATGCCTGTAATCATCCCCCGGGAAGAGGAAATGACATGGCTGTCGCCACGGCCGGATCCAGCCCTCTCCGGACTTCTGAAACCATTTCCTGCCGGCCAGATGGAGGCCTGGCCTGTTTCAAAACTGGTGAATTCTCCTAAAAACGATTCCCCTGAAATCGTGCTGACGGACCAAGGCTCATCCTCTGAAGAGCCCTTCAACCGTCTATTTCCCTGAAAGTGGAAAGATATTTATCGATATAAAACTGCTTCGACATTGCTTTGTACTGCATCACAAACCTGGGATGTTCAAGGGCAATAATTTTCCCGAAAAAATGGTTTTCTTCATTCAGTTTACGCAGAAATTTTTCATTTTTCCCGTTGCCGAAACAATAACATACATCTGTTTCAACCCCCATCGCAATCTGCGCCCGAATGTTGTCAACAATAAAATCGTAAACGGGACTTGACGCGGCGGTATGGCCAGGGAGCAGAAAATCATAATAATTGCAGTTCACCTCCTTCCCGTTCCTTCCGGTGACGGTAAAGCCCAGCGGGCAAACTGAATTGATATAGAATTTTTCGTAAAAGGCAACCGCTCCGCCAAATGCATCGATCATTTCATACACGAAAACCGAGGATGGTTCATGTTTCAACTCCCCCTGGTAGGCAAGGCCGCATTTTTCTATCAGCCGTTTAGGGTCGGTAAAGGGAATCCCTGTAACGCCCGCCCCGAATCTCCCGGGGTTGATCCCCAGGATCAGGTGCCGGGGGAGCTGATCACTGTAATATTTCCGGTAAAAAGCGGACGAGACCGGAAGAATGCTATCATTATCCCTGAACGGGTTCATGATCCTGATGCCTTCGGGTAACCTCCCTGAAAAATCGAGCGCTTCGTTAAATGCTATGATCTTATCGGCAAATGTTTCCAAATCCGGTCAGGTTAATTTTTCATAAACAGCCTTATGCTGTGCACAGGGCACGCCGGCGGGCTACCAGGTCGGAAAGTTCGATATGCATGTTTGCATTCACTTCAAGGGCCATCGGGAGCAGAAACAGTTCAGTCTGGTCAAGGTATTCGGAGATCTTGCCGCTGGTATGGGTATCAAGATGCAGATCGGTCAGGTTACTGATCCTGTCGGCACATTTCAGGATTTTCGCATTTACCGAACCCTTTTCCAGAACACGCTGCAGATAGTCACTTTTGACTTCTCCCGGGCGCTGGGTCACTTCAAGTACCAGTTCCACAACCCGCGCGCCGTCATGGTCGATATAACGGATTTCATCGACCTGGGAGGCAGGCAAATCCTCAAGAAAATCATGCAGCAGGGAGGCTTTCAGCAGGATGGCATCATGAAATAATTTGTAATCAAGCAAGATACCCAGGGTGGCAAAAACATGCCGGAACTGGTTGCCTCCGACTTTTCGCTTGATCCCGATCAGGGCTGTTGCCTTGAGAATATATGGTGCAAGAACAAGGTTCCGCAGCGTTGCTAAATCGTCCATGGAAGAAAGGATTATAACCAACAAAGTTACGCAATTATCCCTCCTCTTTCCTTCGTGAATGGTTATTTTAACAAATTTTCAACGGCCAGTTTTATCTCCTCTGCAACCTTTTCCGGGTGCTTGTCGGCATATTTGAAGGCCATTTTGGTCAGGTCGGCCCGTTTATCTTCAATGATCAGGACCAGGGTTTTGCCTTTGATCTGATATTTGGCAGCCATTGCAACGCCCTCCTTTTCACCGAGATTGAAACTTTTAAAAACAAATTCAGCCCTTTTAACCTTTACCGGGTAAAGTGCCATCACGGCCTCCCTTGATGCCTTCTCGACATTGGCGCATGTTTTACTGCAATTTGCAGGATGAAAATAATAGAGCAGTATCCTGGGTGCCGGAACCGGCAGGGAGGCCATCATGGCCCCTGCCATGAACAAAATAAGGCAAAATATGGCGATTTTTTTCATAGAGGATCAGGATAAACGACGTTTTATGGTTGATGATAATAACCGGGTAGAAATCCGTCGCCGAAATTAAATATTCTTTACCGACTTTGAACAGGACGGGATGAAAAAAGATCCGGCCGGGAAATTCTGTTTTGCATTTAACAATCGCGGAATAACACCCCGCTTTTAACCGGGAAGGCCTGTTATTGCTGCAACTTCAGTCTTATTCCCTGAAAAAATTCATAGAACACCGCCCTGAATGATGTTGAAAAACAACCGCGAAAAAATTTAGAAGTAATCTAAACACCGGCACGAAAGGCATACCAGATATGCAACAAGCAACATATTTCCTTTATATTTAATTGATTGTGAATTGAATAACAAAGAAAGTTGATAAAATTTCCCATATTTTTGCACTCTATTGTGATTAAAATGAGTTTTTTAACCCAAAATCCGAAAAAAATATGAGAAAAGAGTCCTTACGATTTTTTGCTTCTTTAATCGGCACCCTGATTTTCTCGGTTGCCTTTACTTCTGGTGTTTTTGCGCATTCCAACGGCGCCCCAGCAGGCAATACCGGATCGCCCGGCGACGGGCAAAACTGCACAAGTTGTCATGGTGGTTCAGCCGTAAATGTTTCTGGCTGGATTACAACAAACGTTCCGACCCAGGGATATACGGCCGGCAGCACCTATACAATTACCGTGGTTGCTACCGGTACCGGGAAAAAGGGGTTTGAAGTATCCCCCCAGAGCGTAACGGGAACCCAGTTGGGGACACTGGCCGCCGGTACCGGCAGCAAACTCGTCGGAGGAACTAAATATGTGACGCATACGTCTGCCGGCGCCTCTTCCGGTACATCGACCTGGGTGTTTTCCTGGACGGCTCCTGCCGCAGGTACCGGTCCTGTTCATCTTTATATGGCCGCGGTTGTGGGACAGCCGAATACCAAACTGGAAAATATTGTTGTCAATGAATATTCCTCCCTCCCTCTGGCCGTCGTTGCCTCGGCAACACCCTCCACGATCGTTCAGGGCAACTCATCACAATTGAGTGCCACCGCTTCGGGTGGAACCGGCACCTATACCTATTCCTGGACCTCCGTCCCTGCCGGGTTTACCTCCGCAAGCCAAAACCCGGTGGTTTCACCAGCCGTTACCACGCAGTATAATGTCACGGTAAGTGACGGCACCGGATCGGCCGGCGGCAATACCACCGTAACGGTCAGCATCCCCGCTCCGCTTACCGTAATCGCTACTGCAAGTCCTGCCGCCATTACCTCCGGCCAGTCGTCACAGTTAAATGCCATCGCCTCCGGCGGATCGGGAGCCTATTCCTTTTCCTGGACCTCTCAGCCTGCAGGTTTTACTTCCGGTACCCAGAACCCGACCTGTCAGCCTACGGTAACTACCAAGTACCTGGTAAATGTCAATGATGGCACCCAGACCAAGAAGGACTCGGTGACGGTCACGGTGACTGCACTTCCTTTGTCAGCTACAGCCACTGCGATCCCCTCTGCCATCTGTTCCGGCCAGACCTCGCAGCTCAATGTTTATCCCGCAGGTGGAAGCGGAACCTATACCTATGCATGGACATCGGTTCCGGCAGGGTTTACCTCCACCCTTCCTAACCCGGTAGTTTCACCAACCGTAGCGACACAATATTATGTTCATGTTACTGATGGCGCCCAATCAGTGGATCCTTTCACCAATGTGACAGTCAACCAACCCGCCACGGCTGCTGCCGGGAATGATACCACCTGCGCCTATGTGACTACACAGGTCTCCCTGCACGGCACCGCTTCAAATTATTCATCAGTGCTTTGGACTACTTCGGGCACTGGTACCTTCAGCGCGGCAACGGCCCTCAACGGGCTCTATTACCCCAGTACTGCCGATAAAACCAGCAGCAACATCACCCTTACCCTCACTGCTGCGGCCCAGTCGCCATGCTCCACACCTGCTGTCAGTGTCAGGCATGTCCATTTTGATGGTCCGACCGGGATTGCTGATATGCAGAATGTGATCGATCTTACGATCTCCCCGAACCCCTCCACCGGGCTTTTTTCAATCCGCATCAGCGGTGCTGAAGTCAAAGATGCCACCATCGTGATTACCGACATGCAGGGAAAAAGGATTATGCAGAATACCTTTAACAGTGCATCTCCCGAGCCTCAGCAGATCGACATGTCGGGTTATCCCAAAGGACTTTACCTTGTCAGAATCCAGACAGACAGGGAATCCCGCGTACGGAAACTCGTTATTGAATAATTCCCCCTACAGGCTGCAGCATAAATTATTTGCTGGTTTAAGAGATGAGGGCGTCCCAAAAGGCCGCCCTCTTTTTTTATAATGGCCTCGTCACCGCAACGCGACTGCCCCCGGGTCATTTACAAAGATTTGTCAGTGGTGATCGCCCCCGGTCAAGGCAGGCTTTCCGGCCTGTCCCTGTGCTGGTCCCTGCGCTTCTTCCTGCCCGCTACCGGCGGGATTTCATTGTGAATTTGTTATCAGAAATTTGCTTTTACGGGGAACCAAATACATGTTACCTGCCCTTTTTCCCAGGGTACTGAAATTTAGAACAACTCTAAAGAGATGCTCTAATCCCGCAACAGATATGAAATGTGTAACATATGTATTATGTATCTCTATGGTTGTTAATAATTTAACAATGAAACATGTCAGATAATCGCATATTTTTGTTAAATCTTTAACAATTAATCCACTTAATGTCAAACGAAATCTGATCTGTTTATGAAAAAAGAGGCCTTACAATTTTTTGCTATGATGGTGGTGACCTTCATCGTTTCCGTCATCTTTACGACCCCTGTTTTTGCGCACTCCAGCGGCGCTCCATCAGGTTATACGGGTTCACCGGGCGACGGCCATAACTGCGTCAGCTGCCACGGGGGATCGGCCGTCACAGTGAGTGGCTGGATCACCTCCAACATTCCTCCTACCGGGTATATCGGGGGCACATCTTACACAGTTACGGTTACTGCTTCAGGAACCGGGAAGAAAGGATTTGAATTGTCCCCGCAGAATGCCTCGGGAACCCAGCTGGGTGTCCTTGCAGCAGGAACGGGCAGCAAACTGGTTGGCGGGACAAAATATGTGACCCACACCTCAGCCGGCGCTTCCTCAGGAACCTCCACATGGTCATTCACATGGACCGCTCCTGTGGCCGGGACCGGGAATGTGATTCTTTATGCCGCTATCACCGTCGGAGAACCCAACACCAAGCTGGAAAACATCACCATCCCGGAAAACCTCGTCCTTCCGCTTGCGGTTGTTGCAACGGCTACCCCATCAACCATCAACCAGGGGGGATCATCACAATTGCATGCCGCACCTTCGGGAGGTACGGGCACCTACACCTATTCATGGTCCTCTTCGCCGGCCGGGTTCAGTTCAACCCAGCAAAGTCCCCTTGTCTACCCGACATTCACCACCCAGTACACGGTAACCGTCAGCGACGGTTCGGGAACCGCCCAGGGAAACACCACGGTCACCGTCAATATCCCGGCTCCGCTCACGGTTATTGCTACCGCTAACCCGTCATCGATTAATACCGGCCAAACATCCCAGCTGAATGCGATCGCCTCGGGAGGCACCGGTATCTACACCTATTCCTGGATCTCGCAGCCGGCAGGTTTTACCTCCGGGGCACAGAGCCCTGTCGTTCAACCGACTGTCACCACAAAATACCTGATCAATGTAAACGATGGCAGTTCAACCAAAAAAGATTCCGTGACGGTAACGGTCACTCTGGTTCCCCTCACTGCAACAGCCAGTGCCATCCCCTCTCTTATCTGTGCCGGGCAAACTGCGCAGCTGAATGTTTTCCCTGCAGGCGGAACCGGAAATTACAGTTATTCCTGGACCTCTGTTCCCGCCGGGTTCACCTCCAACCTGCAAAATCCTGTTGTTTCGCCGGTTGTAGCCACCCAGTACAATGTTCACGTAATCGATGGATCCTTATCAGCCGATGCCTTTACCAATGTGGCTATCAATGAACCGGCAACAGCAGGGGCTGGCAACGACACCATCTGCCCTTATGTGACGACCCAGCTACCCTGCAACGGAACTGCCACCCATTATTCAGCCATTTTATGGACGACTTCAGGCAGCGGTACTTTTAGTGATGCAACCTCACTTTCGGGACTCTATTTTCCGAGCACGGCCGATAAAACCGGCGGCAACATTACCCTCACCCTAACCGCTTCGGCACAGAGTCCCTGCACCACCCCTGCCGTCAGCACCCGTCATATTCATTTTGACGGTCCTTCGGGAATAGCCGGATTACAAAGCGGCATGAGGCTGGTTATCACGCCCAACCCGTCATCCGGTATGTTTACACTGCGCTTTAACGGACAACCCGTGAATGAAGCAACGGTGGTCATTACGGACATGCAGGGAAAAAAGATGCTGCAGCAATCCTGCACCTTTTCATCTGCTGCAGAGAAGATCGATATGACTGGTTTTCCCAAAGGAATTTATCTCTTAAAAGTTCAAACAGAAAAAGAGACAACCGTTCAGAAACTGGTAATCGAATAGTTTACCAGGTAACCCTGGCAGAGCAGGTAACCTGTTAAGAGGCTGTCTTTTTCACAAAAGACAGCCTCTTGCTTTACCGGGTATCCGGTCGCATGTTTTGTAACCCACTGATCATCCCTGTCTGTAATAATAAACCGTAACTTTACCGCGCTAACCATTACAGAAACCACAAATGAAAAGTTCAGTAGATACTTCCTGGAAAGGGAATATGATGTTCGATGCCACGGTGAGCGGGCATCATGTGATTATGGATGCCCATCCTGCCGTAGGCGGTGAAGACAAGGGCTCGCGTCCGAAGGAATTGATGCTTGCCTCCATTGCAGGTTGCAGCGGCATGGATGTCGTCTCCATATTGAAAAAAATGAGGGTGGAATTTGTCTCGCTCGATATCCGGGCATCGGCTGATGTTACCGAGGAGCATCCGAAACATTATGAAAACATGCATCTTGTTTTTGAATTTTCGGGCAGGGATCTCGATATGGCGCAACTGAAAAAGGCAGTCCAGCTCTCCCAGGAGCGGTATTGCGGTGTTGCCTATGTTTATAAAAAGGCGATGGAGGTCACCTGGGAGGTCTTAATTAAACCGGAGGCGTAAACGGAACAACTGGTTTACCAGGAATCGTAAAGGAAAACACGGTACCCTTTCCCTCCTCGCTTTCCACCTGTAGTTCCCCCCCGTGTTTTTCAATAAAATCCTTGCACAGGATCAGGCCGAGCCCTGTGCTGGGTTCGCCTCCCGTGCCCCTTCTGTTGGTCTGTACATCAAGCCTGAATAAATTATCCATCAGCTGCCGGCTCATACCGATACCGGTATCCCTGATGAAAAGCTTAACATGGCTGCCGGGGTCCGCCTCCACGGAAATGGTTACCATTCCGCCGGGTTCCGTAAATTTTACGGCATTGGAAACCAGATTCCGGACTACGGTTTCCAGCATATGAACATCAGCCACCACCTCAGTGTCCTCAGGAATATCGTAAAATAGCTCAATATTCTTTTGTTTGGCAGGATCGATGATCAATGCCGTACAATCCATCACCCTTGGTTTGAGCCGTATGATTTCGGTATTGAAATTCGTTATCCCTCTTTGCAGCATCGACCATTCAAGCAGGTTTTCGAGCAACCGGTAAATGTTGACTGCCGATTTCCTCATATTCAGGGCGATCAGCTTCAGGTCATCGGTTGTCATGGTTGGCAGTTCGTCAACCATCATCTCCGTAAAGCCAAGGAACACATTGAAAGGGTTTCGCAGGTCGTGCGCTATGATGGAGAAGAACTTATCCTTTTCGGCATTGAGCTCCTGAAGTTGATGAAATTGAAGGTTAATCTGATCTTCCATCAATTTTTTCTCACGCAATGATTCGATCAGTTGATTGAAAGCAACTGAAAACTCGCCCAAAAATCTGACCTTTTGGTTAAAATCCCCTTTGACAATTTGCTGCATCTGCCAGGCAAAGTGATTCAGATTCGAGTGAAACTGCTTATACTGGGCGATCATATAATTTTCGCGAAGGGGATCATCGGGAGGAGCAACCGCCAGGTTTCCACTGGCAAGTGCGTTGAGAAAGCCGGCACCATCCTGGTATTGACTGATGAATTTTTTGAGGTTTTTTGAAAATTGCGCTCCTTCAGGCTGTTCCGACAACGCCGGTTCCAGCCTTCCGGCCAGGTCGGCGGCAGCATCCGGCTTCCCTGAAATCAGGTTTTCGATAACCTTGTTGAGTGTTCCCAGCAAGTTTTGTTCCGTGTCGGGCATGAGTAGGTATTAGTTTTTGACCTGATCGATGTTAAAACGGCATGTGCGCTCCCCGGTACCCCAGCAATCAACCTCTTTGACCTCAAAAGACTGTCCGGTATAGGCATGCATGATCCCGGCGATAAAGCCTTCGTCATAATCGCAGAAGGCAACACCGCTGTAAGGAAGTCCTGAACAATCGAGATCCTCGGAAACGGTAAATACAAAAGAAAGTTTTTCCATTTCCGCCTTCTCTACCCGGAGGATTCCCATGCCGAATTTTTCAAGCGTTTCGGCCAGTTGGGCTATAAAACCATCGAAATCAAGGGTCAGGTCCAGTGCGTTTTTACAAAATTCCGCTCCCGCCTTGAATCCGGAGTCAACAAAAATTTCATTGGTTTTTTCAGGGCCCAGGTGCTTTTCGAGCACATCGCGCATCGTGTATTGCATCAGCCGGTATACCAGCACATGGGTGGAGGTTCCCAGGTTGGGCCTGCCCAGTTCAATATCACCGAGGTCTCTCCACACAAAATTATATTTGGAATTTGTCCCCATTTTCAGGTTTGTTTTTACAAACTTACATAATAATTGTGATTCATACACGCACCGCATAAAAATCAGAGACCACAGCGCCTTAACTTTATAGTGCTAACGAGCTCGAAGCTCAATGTTGTACATAATCTATAAAGCTATGAAAAA
>Ga0209697_10000061_pt1 | contig 149999 bp, 127 predicted proteins | sample AliMusrvi5mmetaG_FD_184115 | JGI IMG/M metagenome (GOLD analysis project Ga0209697, IMG submission 184115) | Freshwater lake bacterial and archeal communities from Alinen Mustajarvi, Finland, to study Microbial Dark Matter (Phase II) - Alinen... | ecosystem: Environmental > Aquatic >... | reverse complement strand
GGGCATAATTTATTGAAGATTTGGAAGATAAAACTGGCAAATCAGCAATAAGCCAGTCGGAAAGTTAAAAAATAAACGAAATTACCAAGGTATGCAAAAAGGCGCAGGAGGTTTTGGCACAGCCTCTGAAGGCCGAAGTGCTATTTCAACACACCTTCGCAGGCAGGAGATGTTTTCAAGCGGCGAAAATATCTCTCTGTTTATCAATATCCTGCGCTGCCGCGCAAGCAGAGCACAAAAGAACAATAAGAAACAGCCTAAGGCTTTGCCGCATGATTCTTTCCTCCAAACTATTTTGAGCCGCGAAATTCGCAAATCATTACTCATTTGATATTCGCTTCTGACTGCGATGGTATTTTTTTTCCGGCCTGATAACATAGCAATGCAGTGTCTGTCCTTACAAAAAGCCTTCCATACGCCAGCGCCGGCATCACCCAGCCAAAATATTTATCTTTTTGCGGAAGCTCAAACTTGCTTTTAAGCGTGTACTTTCCGGGGTTTGCTTCAACGAGCAGCAGCTCGTTTGCGCCCCTGATATACAACATTCCGTCCGCGAGCATTAAGGATTCGCCCATCTCTATTTTTTCGCCTTCCCACATAACTTTACCGGTAGCAAGCTCTATACAGCGCGGAAAATACGGGCCTGTCATTTTTCCTTTTTCTTCCACAAGCGCATAAGCGTAACCTTCATAAATCACCGGGGTCGAGCAATCCATTCTGCCTTCTTTATATTCCCAGACCTTATACGCTTCTTTCGAAGTATCAGACCAGTCAACTTTAAACAAGCTCATTGTGTCCCAGTATGGACTAAGGAGCAGGAAAGAGTCTGTTATGCCCGGAGTTATGGAATGGAACTTGCCGCCGGCATTCTTCAATGTCCATACTATTTTCCCGTCTCTTATTCTAATCGCAAAAACGCGGTTCCAGTGCACCACAAGAGCGCACTTTTCTTTTTCGAACATAACAACAGCCGGCGTCTGGAAAGGATCTGCTCCTCCGGCGCCGTTTGTAATATTGCCTTTGTTTACATTTCCTTTTGGCGCCGTAACTTCCCAGATATTTTTTCCTGATTCCGCGTCTATTCCAAGATAATTCGGACTGTTTCTCTCTTCACCGATATTTAAGCTGTTGGACTGAAATATTACTTTGTCCTCAATGAGAGGCGACATGCATAAACCCTTCCAGCCGTCCCCGCTGCAGGGGAAAGGCATATTTTCCGCGATGAAATCGCGCATCCATATCTTTGCCCCGGTCTTCCTGTCCAGGCAAAGCAATATGCCCTGCTCATCCATGTTATAGACATATTTTTCAGTAGCTGTAACGGTCCCCCTGGGACAGTAACCCCAACCCGCGGGATAGACTTTTCTTTCGGGCTTATAGTTGAACTTCCAAACTTCCTTGCCCGCAAAAGCATCATAACAATTAACGCTCCAACCGTCTTTGCCGGCGCCGCTCAAGAATACCTGCCCTTTGTAAATGCACGGAGAGCCCCAGCCTTTGTTAGCCGGCACCCGCCACAACATTTTCGGGCCTTCCTCCGGCCATTCTTTGAGAACTCCTGTTTCAGGCGACAAGCCGTTCCGGCCCGGACCAAGAAAGTTCGGCCAGTCGCTGTATAGCGGCGCGGAAGAAACAGAGGAAACACCGCCAAGTTCCTTAAGCACCTCTTCGGACTTGCCGTTGTTTACCTTTGAAATAAAGCCCGCATAGGCCGCCGCGTCTATCTTCTTTTCCCTGAATGCTTTTGACGCCTCATCCCTTGCCTGCTTGTCCATATCCTGCGCGGCCGCGCAAGCAGAACACATGAGAACAACAAGGAATAATCGCCAGAACCGCATAAAGTTGTGCCCCCGTTGAAAAGAGTATTTAACCTTCGCCGACACTAGTTTCTGCCCAGAATCCCGCGCAATCAAAACCATCCGGATTATTCAAATATATCTTTCAAAAATATTTTTAACGCTTCAAATGACCGTTTGTCCGCTTTCTCATTGTAGGCGGCTCCGCGGGAAGCGTCGTTACCGCTCGCCGGATTTGTGAAGGCGTGCACCGCTCCCCCGTAGGAAACCATATGCCAGTCAACGCGGGCGTCGTCCATCTCCTTTTTAAAGGCCGCGACCTGCGCCGGCGGCACCGACGGGTCATCCGCGCCGTGCAACACCAGTATTTTGCCTTTTATATTCTTGGCGTCTTCCGGTGTTTTTGTGTCAAGGTTGCCGTGGAAAGATACAGCCCCGGCGAGTTCCGCGCCGCTTCTTGCCAGTTCAAGCGCCGCTCCGCCCCCGAAACAGTAGCCCATAACAGCGATTCGTTTTGGATCTACAAACTTAATCTTTCTTGCCTCATCAAGAGCAAGATTGGCCCTCCGCCTCAGCAGCTGCCTGTCGTTCTTATATATGGAAGAGATCCTGGCTGAATCTTCCCTTGTCTTGGGCCTTACCTCCTTTCCGTAAATATCCGCGCAAAACGCAATATAACCCATAGCGGCAATCTGGCGCGCGCGGGATTTAACGTAATCCCCGAGCCCGTTCCACTCGTGAATGATTATTACCGCGGGGGTCGCGTTTTTCACGGCGTCTTCATCATAAGCAACGAACCCCTCCAGCGCAACTTCGCCGTCCTTGTATTCAACCGTGTTTGTTGTCACGCTTGCTTTGCCTGCGCCTGAAAAGATTACGAGCGCCGACAAAATCATAACCGGAAACACAAGCTTCATAGCTTCTCCTTTTACGTAAAACCGGGACAAGGCTTCATCAGCCCTGCCCCGGAAACTTTCCTTCAGGAGCTCCTAGTTATTCTTTCCGTCCTTGTATTTCACATTCGGATAATCAATGGCATTCTGACCCAGATAAATGATTACTTTGGTCGTGGTCTTCGTTATCGTAGTTTTTCCGACTATCGGCTTGTTTGTCACAACCTGGGTTGAGGTTGCGGTAGACTCAACAACGACCGGATCTCCGGAATTGATGCACGCCGGACTCTTCTGCAGAAAATTATCTTTTACCAGAAGCGCTCCGACCATGGAAATCTTCGTCTTGTCACGCCAGCCCTTCTCATTTTTTGGAAGTTCAACTACCAGCTGGCTGCTCTTTCCGTTGCCGCTCACTTCCATGCCATAAACCGTGCCTTTAATGACTGTAGGCCCACCCGGGGCCGCAGGTGCAGCCGCGGCAGGAGCGGCAGGAGCTTTGCCTGAAGCAGGCTTATCCGCGCAGTATGCTGAAACAGCGAGAAAAACCGCCGCAGCCAAGAATACAATTTTTTTGTTCATATTTCCTCCCCGCGCAAATGCGCGAATAGCAATTATATCCATATTCTACTCCAAAAATAGCGGCAGTCAACAGAGAACCTTCCCGCATAACAGGGTGAAAGCACCTTATTCTGCCGGAGCTCCCGCGGGCCAGACGGTCCTGCCGTAATAATCAATATAATGCGTTACGGTATCACGCTGGAAAAGCCGCACATATTTCTCCCCGCTTTTGCTCACAAGCCTCGCGTCCTTTATCAACTCTTCGTAGGAAGCAAAATTACGGTTATCATACGAATAAAAGACTTTCGCGACCGAGGGATCCAGAGGGATATGCCTTCCTTTATAATGAGCCAGCGTAATTACATGGTTGTTTATATGCAGCATGTGCCCCGTAAAGCATTTCCGGCTCTTATTTTTGCGGAGCTTCTCAATAACTCCCAGCAGGATTACCGCTGAACTCCCGCACTGCGCGTACTGCCAGCGAAGAGTAGAGAGCGGCGTAAAATCCGTTTCAATCGAGCTTAATATATTCACATAAAGCATAAAGGCCGGGCGGTTAATCAGAAAGGTTGCACCCGCAAGCCGGTCCATGTCATTATCAAAGAGGGCGTAAACATAATCCGCTATCTTCTTCAGCGCGCCGGGTTTCATAAGGTCAAACACAACTTTGTTGTCCGCGCTCTTTATAACAAACGGCTTGTCCTTGGGCCGGTAAAAATCAGGGATTCTTGAGAGCAGGTACCGGTATTTTTTCTCCACAAAATCCGGGTCTTTCGGATCCGTCTGCGGGTTTTCCCCCTCAGGTTTCCCGTAAAGCAGCATCATGCCGTGCTTGTAGCTTACCTTATAGGCCGCTTCATAGTATTTCTTCCCGTCCTGCCCGGTTATTTCAATCCTGATAGTTTGATACTCCCATTCAAAATGATCTAACCTGTAAATACCCGAGGCGTTAAACCTTTTGCCCGGAGCGGCTTTAAAAGTGGCCGTGCTCTCATAATAGTTCTTTTCTTCTTCCCCGGTTAAGACGGAGAGTTTAAGATTAAACAAAGTTTCCTTCGACCCGTTCACTCCGGAAACGGTCAGGATGTTATCAACAAGCAGTTTCGTCTCTCCAAGGCAAATTTTATCCGCAAGCAAGGTCCTGCCTTCCGCTGTCAGGTCCATGAAGGCCCAGGACGAGTGATTGTCCCTTTCAAGATACACTGACGGAACCGCCGCGTCTCTGCTGTCGGCGTAATGGCGCATAAGCATTATCCCCATTACCGGCGCGCCGGCGCCGAGCGCGGTTCCGAGAGACTTGAACGGGATTGTCACGAGCGTTTTCCAGATTCCGTCTTTTAGGCTGGTTCTTGAGCTCCACTTTTTGTTAAAAGGCCCGCTCTGCCTCTTGTGTTCTATCGTAATATTCCCGGGCATGTTCTTGTGAGAAAAGGCAACCCTCTTATTCTCCGGGTTTACGATAAACTGGATATAATTCTGATGATCGTGAGAGGCGTTTATCATAATCTCGTGCGTGTCGTCAAGCCAGGGAACATCCTTGCGCCAGGTGGTCCTTAGGGCCTTTCCCGCGCCGCTTTGAAGCATTACATAGAGGTTTTTGCTGTCTCTTCCCAGAAAAGCCGCAACGCCTGCGGCATTGAAACCGGAATACTTCGCGGCTCCGATTCCGAGAAAATTATTTACATTCACAGCTCCTTTTGCCGAAATGAACGGGCAGACCAGCGTGTCAAAAACAAAGGTGGGCGGATAGTAATGCAGATTTAGCGTTCTATTGTCTTTCATATCTCTCCTTTGCCGCGTTTTTTCCGCATCCAGGGATTAGTGGAGGCGTCGTTGTACATCTTGAACTGGTAATACATCTTCAGCCGCTTTCGTCCCGCGGAAATATCCTTAACCAGCGCGTCATAGCAGCCCATCAAATCCTTTCTCTGCTCTTCCATAATCTCAATTCTTTTCGCGCACTTCATCTTGTGCTCGACGGACGCGTCTTTTCTCAACAACTCTTCGGCCGTATGCCACATCTTGAGCCCAAGGATGGAGAGCCTGTCAATTATGCTGCCCGGAGTTTCGGAATTTAGGCCGGCGGACTTTTTTGCCTTCACGCCTTTTACTTTGAGCCATTCCGCAAAATACCTGTCCAATTCTTCTATTTTATTGTTTCTCGCCTGGTTTGTCCTGTCAATATTGTGTTTTACCCGCGCAATCCCTTCGGCCTTTATAACCGGCGAGCGCGCCTTGTCCTCTTCGTGCCAGAGGTAGCAATTCAGCGCGACGAGGCCTCCAACCAGCGAAGCCGGAAATTCTTTCTCCCTGTTCAGGGCCGCCACGGCGCCATCCATATCTTTAATGGACTTTTCTTTCTTATGCCAAATAGTTAGGGCGGTTTTAAATATTTCAAAAAGAGCAGGTGATTTGGGCATTGAGTTCATAAGTCCTCCGGTAAAAGTTTATAACGTTTATAAGGTTTGTAAAGTTTGTAAGGTAACATCATCACCATGCACCGAGAGAATGTCGATCTTACCTTATAAACTTTATGAACTTTTTTTGTTTTACCTTACAAACTTTTACTTAAAATTCCCTTCCCTCCACCCGTTCCCATACGTATTAAATATCCTCGCCTCGTCCCCTTTCACGTCCGTGTATTCAATATGCCGCCTGTCAGATCCGAAATACAAGTCCTTTCCTGATATCTGAAAGTACTCTCTGCGGTATTTTCCGACAAGCGTGTAATCCTTTGAGATACAGAGGGAAAAATCCCTCCCGGAATTAACCAGTATGTTTTCCGTCAACTCCCCGTCCATAGCGATTACGGCGCCGCATTTAATCTTTTTCGCAATAGCAGCAGCGTTCTTTGAGCAGACAAGCAAGGAGAGCCGGTTTACCCCCGAGGAATAGAGAGCCGGAAGTACAACGCGTTCAAGGTCATACTCGGACGGCTTCCCGGTAATATAGAGCGCGCTGAAGCCGCCGCCGTAATTTGCATACCTGGCCTGGGCCTTGCTCATGCTGAGATACCCTATGTCAAGACGGGTGAATTTATGCACGGCTGCCTGCGCGAATATCAGGTTAATCGCGACCAGAACACTGATCGCGGGAACGGGCGTGGCCTTTGACTGTTTTATCAGAGGCGGGAGCAACAGGAACATCGCGTAGTAAAGGAATACAGTGAAAATATCCGGCTTGGCGACACGCAGGACCGCGAACGGAAGCCCGGCGCAAAAAGCCGTTATCGGAAGCAGAAGAGTTATAGCCAGTCCTGAAACAAAACCGAGGAGTTTTCCCGCAATTGGAAGGAAAATCCCGATCGCCGCCTGAAAGAACCCAAAGACTGAGGCCGCCCAAACAAGCGGAGCCGACACCAGGTTGCACGCAAGCGAAATAATCGAAACAGAATAGAAATAATAGGCCATGATCGGAAGCACAAAGATCTGCGCGGCAAGGGTTACTCCGAGCGCGCCGGAAAGCCATTTGGGGAGCGGTTTCAGGGCTTCCTGCAGCTTCGGCGTGAAGAATATTATGCCGAAGGTAGCGGCGTAAGAGAGCTGGAACCCTATGTCAAAGAGGTCAAGAGGGTCAAGCAATAGCACTATTATGGCGGAAAACCCGAGGGTGTTAAGGCCGTCCGCCTCGCGCTCCAGCGCCATCGCGGAAAGGAAAACGACAGACATTATGGTTGCCCTGACCACAGAGGGAGTGGCCCCCGCCACGAGGCAGTAAAAGAGCACTGCTCCGATGCCGAACTTCGCCGCGAACCGCTTTCCCGCGCCGAAAATACGGAGTATAAAGAAGACGGCGGCAGTCACCAGCCCGACATTGAATCCTGAAACCGCAAGGGTATGAAAGATGCCGGAATCCCTGAAGTTCCTTGAAACCGCCGAAGGGATATTATCCGTCTCCCCGAGTATCATTCCCTGGACGACTGCCGCTTCAACGGGCTTGCCCGGCATAGTCTTTTCAACGGCAAGAAGAAGCCTCGCGCGCGTCACCAGGGCGGCATTCCTGAAAAATCCCGGCTTTTCCGTTCCCAGGACCTCAAAATCTTCGCCGCGGGAAAAGTTCACCGAGATGAGAGCGTAAATTCCGCGCCGCTCCAGGTACGACCTGTAATCGAACTCTCCCGGATTCCTTTTTTCTTTCACCCGGTACAGGCGCCCGGTAACACGGACCCTCTGCCCCGGCTTAAGTTCTTCCGGCTTAAGTTCGGTGTAGATGGAAGCCTTGACCAGCCCGCTTACCTTTCGCTCGTCCTTTCCGCACATAAGCCTATTCGCGCGGATAAGCACGGCAGCGGTATTCCTCTCGGGGTTTATCTCCGGAGGAGAATCGACAACCCCGAGGAGCTGGACTCTTTTCCCGTCATACTTTTCCACTCCGTATTTTATGTTGTCGCGGCTTATGAAGGCTTCCCGGGCGGAACAGGAGAGGAGCGCGGCCAGAAACGCCGCCGAAAAAACGACCACATTCTTGTCCAGCCGGGTCAGCAGGTAAAGCGCGGCGCAGGCAAGAAGCAGGACTAAGGGTATATAAAAAGGCAGGACTCCGAAGGCGATTGAGAGAAGCACCCCGAGCGCGAAAAAAATGGCAGCGAACGCGAGCGGCCGCAGCTCTATGGCCTTAAACAAGCTGTTTGTCTGTCCAGTCATGCGACTTTGCGCCATTGAACCTGTGGCCTCCGTCGAAGAAATCGGAACCGAACTTTTCAGCGGCGTTCAGTTCCGCGTAAACGCGCCCAATCTTCTTTTCCGCTTCCCCCGCAAAGTGTGAAGAGAATAGGTAGTCAAGCCTGCCGGCCTCTATGAAAAGCGGCCTCGGCGCTATCAAAGACATAATATCGGATACATCGCCGTATTTAAAAACACTTTTAAGGACCTGCGAGCCGCAGACAAAATCCTCCAGCTCCTGCAGGAATTCGGTGTAGGAAGTGATGCAGCAGGAAGCCACGCATGCGCTTATTCTTTTATCTACCGCGGCGAGCATATAGGCCGAAACTCCCCCGAAGGAATTCCCTGCGCAGCCTATCCTTTTACTGTCAACATCTTTGCGCGCGCAGAGATAATCCACCGCGGTGAGATAATCCTGCAGGTGATACGAGATCAGATCCCTTCCAATCAGGTTCACGCCGGTATGCAGTATCTGGCAGTTGTCAAATCCCGGAGACTCCCTCTCGCCAAAACCCAGAGCGTCGATGGCAATGACCACATAACCGCGCAGAGCGTAGGAAACCCCGCTTCTGTCATAATAGCAGCTGCCCGCAGGGCGCGGGCTTGGGACTTCTACAACCTCAATCTTTCCTTTCCCGTGGCCGTGCAGCCCTACCATTCCCGCGCCGTTCTTCTTTTTCGGGACGAGCACAAAGGCGGGTATCCTGGAAAAAGAGCCGTCCTTCCAGAGTTCAATCTTTTCTTTTATAAAATCCCCCTCGTCGCTTGACGAGAGTTTCCTTACATGAAGTTTTCCCTTCGAGGGGCCTTCCGGCAGCAACAAACCTTTCAATACCCGCCCGAATTTTTTCTGCCAGGCGGCTATCGCTTTCTTTCCTGAAAGGGGCGCCGGCATGCAGGGCCTAAATTCCAGCGCAACGCGCCTCAGCGTGTCCACGGGATCGTAAGAAGCTTCACTGCCGAAAAAAAGAGTGTTCTTTTCCGTGCCGTCCGGCAGGACCGCGCAAACGCCTTTAAGCGGGAAGCCTCCAAGCTCAGTAAGACGAAGCATAACCCTGCTCCTGTCTGTTTTAACAAGGAACAGGTTAGGCCCTTTATTAAGCTTCACAACATAACTGTGCTGGTCAAGTATCTGGTGATGCCAGGTATGTTCTTGCCCCAGAAATTCTCCGTTGAGCCAAAGCTTGTAGCCGTCCCAGCCTCCGGCGTAAACCAGCGCTTCACGGCTTGCGTCAGAATATATGTAGGCAGCCGCGTAAGAAATAGAGTCCAGAGCTTCCCACCATTTAAATTTCGCTTCTTTCCAAAGCCATTCCTTTTTAACCGGATCAAGCGAGTGAATTCTCTCGGGTTCAAGCCAGTGAAAATACGGAGTGACAACCGCCTGCCATTCCCTTGTCAGCCCCTGCGCTTTGACCCTTTTTCCCGCGCGCGGCCTGCAGCTTTCCTCTCCGCAGAGATCGGTTTCCCAGTACTTCGTGTGTTTCGGAGAAAGAAACGTAATATCCTCTCCGTCAGTGCAGCCGCTAATAAACGGGCCTAGCAGATACCAGGCCGTTACAAAACCCGGCTTGCCGGCCATGCTGAATAAAGGTACTTTACGCGCCATATTTATCCATTCTTCCGGCGTTTCCGAGAAGCAAAGGCATCGCCTCTTTGGAAAACATCTGTCCGAGACCGCCTTTCGCGCAGTTCCTTTCCGTGAAAGCCATGCCGTCGGGAAACGAATTTTTTGAGACGAGCAGGAACGGATTGGGCTGCCAGCCGTGCCCTTTCAGGACTGCCGGCGTGCAATGATCTCCGGTCACGCAGATGACATCAAATCCCATTTTTTTCAGACGGGGAATCTCTATATCAACTTCCTCGATAATATGAACTTTGGCGTCAAAATTTCCGTCTTCGCCGTAGGAATCAGTTTTTTTGATATGCATGTAGAAAAAATCGTATTTGGAAACATTCTGTTCAAGCAGGTCAAACTCGCTTTTAATGGTATCGCCCGCGTCCAACACATCCATCCCGACAAGGCGGGCAAGCCCTTTGTACATCGGGTAGTTCGCAACGCAAGCAGTGGACATTTTCGTGATATCCTTAAGCGCCGGAATGTCCGGGCAGCTCGCGATGCCGCGAAGCAAAAAAGTATTCGCTTTCGGCTCGTTCTTCAACACCTCGTTGGCCAGCTTGATGAATTTGTTAAGCACCTCAGCAGTCTTCTTTGCCTCCGGGCGCAGAGGAGAAACTTCGTGCGCTTTCAAGCCCTCTTTCTGCGGGTCAGTCTCGTTCACGCCGTCAGCCAGCCCGTCGCCTTCAAGGATAACCACAAACCTGTGTTCCTTGCCGTTTTTTATTATTATCTTCACGCCGTCAATTTCTTTTATGGCTGCTGAAAGCCTGCCGGTAAGCTCAATATTCTTATCTGTCGGAATCCTTCCCGCTCTGCGGTCAAGGATGGCTCCGCTTTTGTCCATTGTGGCAAAATTCGCCCGGGCGGCAATGTTTCTGCAGGTCATCGGGAAATTTATCCCGAGCGCCTCAAGCACTCCGCGTCCTATCGGAAACTCGATGGGATCATATCCGAATAGCGCCAGGTGCGCGGGGCCTGACCCGGGAGTTATTCCCCTGGCTATCGGGTGGGTAAGTCCGAGCATTCCGGCCTTTGCAAGTTCGTCAAGGTTGGGTTTCTTCGCGGTTTCAAGCTCTGTCTTTCCGGTTGCCGGATTCGGAAGCCCTCCGACACCGTCCATTACCATAAGCAGTATCTTAGTGGAGCTCTTTACAGTGAGTGTTTTGATCAATTTCAGGTCCATTATTATTGCCTCCGTTGTGTTAGATTCTTGATTATACTTGATTGTAAAGGGGTATTTCAAATCATTTGCACAAAAAGCCTTAACTTGAAGGCGGTTTTTGCTATAATAATCAATCTCAAATATGCCTTGGAGGATACCTTATGCTGTCTGCAGGGTTTGGCAAAGCAAGCATCTGGGAAGCGTTAAAAACAGACCGCCGGGCCGCAACCCCGATTGAAGCCGCCGCCTTCTGCGTTTCTTCCGGCAAAACTTCCGCGCTCCTGGTTTTTGTCGATATAGGGAACATGCGGCCTTCCACCGCCAAACGCATACGGAAGGATATTTCCCGCTCCCTTCGCATACCCGAAAGCTGCTGCGCCGTCTTTCTGACCCACAATCACGCGGTCCCGGGAGACAGCCCGAAAGCCTACAATTATTCCCTGCTCTGCAAAGCCTGTGTCCGGGCCGCCCGGTCGGCCTTCGACAGCAAAAAGCCGGCGGAACTGGCCTTTACAGGATTTGAACCAAAAAACCCCATTAACTTCACAAGAAGAATACTCTATAAAGACCTCGGAGCCCTGACTTTTTACAACGGCTACCGGGATGCCGGCGGGAAACCCGACATCAGCCATACCTTGAAAATAGAAATTATGAGTTTCTGCAAAGGCTTCCCTCCGGTCCAGCAGCACGGGTTCAATGTGAAAGGGCCGTTAAAAACCGCGTACAGAGTCCCGGAACCTCTCGTGCAGGTAAAAACACCGTATTTTTTGGGCAAGCCTGTTGACGGACTCCTGCAGGGCATTTTTTTCCGCGAGCCGGAAAGCAAAAAACCTATTGGCTCGATCCTGCGCTTCGCGGCACACGCCGCCGCTTCAAACGCGCCCGGCGCGGATTTTTACTCGGGAGACTTCCCTTTCTTCGCCCGCAGGGAAGCCGAGAAACTTTTCGGAGGCGGTTCCGTGTTCATGACCGGGCCGTCCGGAAACCTTGTTCCGCTTTTGACAAAAAAATCGCTCAAGCTGGCGGAAACAATAGGAAAACAGGCAGCGCGCCTTATTATTAATTCCGCCAAAAACTCCAAATGGGAAAATATTAACGGCCCAGTGAAAGCAGTTTCGCAAAACGCGGTGTTCCGTTTCAGGGATGATTTCCCGGCAAGAAAAATTGACCGTGACAGGGAAATGAAAATGATAGCTGAGGAAACAAAAACTGGCGCAAAAAGCGGCATGCCGCTGAAAAGGATAAAGAAACTTACGGATAGGTACGAGATGCTGGGTTACGCCAACACCTATTTCGACAAAGGCGGAATGGCCGTGACCAAAAACGGCGGCGGAAAAATACCGTGGGACCTTTTCGCGTTAAGGATAGGAAAATACGCCATCCTTGGCCTTCCCGGGGAGCCTTTTGGCGAGTACAGCGCAATACTTCGCTCGCGCACCATCGGAAAGCGGCTGCTGACCGTTGAATTATGTAACGGTTACCTGTCATATTTTCCCATGAAGAAGGATTATCCTCTCGGCTCCTACGAGGTGAACGCGGCCCGCTGCGGGCCTTCCAGCGAAAAAACGCTTATCAATTCAGGTCTAAAAGCCCTGAAAAAGCTTGGATTTTAACATTTCCCGGGTTTAACGCTTTTTATTCAAGTAATTAGCACGCTTTTTTGTTATATTTACACCTATGCAAATTAACGAAGCCGACATAAAAAAACAACATGCCGCCAAGTTCTCTATTATTTCAAACTCGGGGCTTATCCTGCTCAAGGTCGCCGTGGGCATGCTTACGCTTTCCGTCAGCATCATCGCCGAGGCGATACATTCGGGAATAGACCTGATAGCCGCGTTTATCGCGAACTATTCGGTTAAGAAATCAGGGGAGCCCGCCGACTCAAAACACCCTTTCGGACACGGCAGAGTGGAGGATATCTCCGCGCTCATTGAAGGCATCCTGATACTTTTTGCCGCTTACCTCATCCTGCATGAAGCTTATGACAAATTCGTCACTGGCATAGAACTGACAAAACCCGGGGTCGGCGTTTTCATAATGCTGCTTTCCTCCGTTTCAAACTGGCTCATCTCCGGCTATCTCTTCAGAGTAAGCAAAGAAACAGGGTCCGCGGCGCTTGAAGCGGACGCCTGGCACCTGCGCACCGATGTCTACACTTCTTTGGGAGTGTTTGCCGGGCTTTCCGTCATTGCTTTGAACGAATTTCTCGGAGGCCCAAAATGGGTGCGCCGCTTTGACCCGGCTATTGCGGCGCTGACCGCGCTTATGATTGTCAAAGCCGGATGGGATATTTCAAAAACCGCGGTAATGAATCTTGCTGACCTGAAAATATCGGACAACGAGGAATTGGCTGTCAAGCAGGCCATAGAAGAGAACTCGGACCGCTATGTTGAATTCCACGAACTTAGGACCAGAAGGGCGGGGCCTTTCAAATATATTGACCTTCACCTGGTAGTGTCACGCGACCTGCATGTGGACACGGCTCACAAGCTGACCGATCACCTTGAAGAAGACATAAAAGCAAAACTGCCGCATACCGATGTCATGATACATCTCGAGCCATGCGAGGGAAACTGCCAGGCCTGCCATATTAAGTGCCCGACGCATGCGCACGACGGAGACCTGAAATGATAGCGGCTGTTTTTTCCGATTCGCATAAAGACCTTAAGACACTGGGTGCGGCTGCCGAGGCGGCGAAAGCTTTTGGTGCGACAAAAATGATACATCTGGGAGATACTTTCCGCGACGGCCTGGCGCTTAAAAAATACTCCGGCGATGTGGTGATGGTCCCCGGTCTCTGGTGCGACGAATACCACGACAGTATGGTGCCAAACAGGCTGATTATTGATATCGGCGGCTTTAGAACACTGCTCTCTCACTGTAATAAAAAAACTCTCGAAGACATGACCCTCGACGGTGACCCTGAAGAGATAATCAAAAATGAAGATATTGATATCCTGCTTCACGGACATACACATTTTTTTGAAGCGGTCATCAGAGAGGGAAGGCTGGATCTTAATCCGGGCTCCTGCAGGGCAGGCGATAAAAGAGCCGCTTCCGTCACCTACGGTTTAATCTTTACTGACGGGAAGAAGGCGACGGGGAAGATAATGGATCTGGACGGGAAAATACTCGCGGAAACAACATTAATAAAATTGTAGTAGGTGCGGTTAATAAGCCGTACTCCGTCCGGCATAGCAAAATAGGCCGCACTTCGTGCGTCTTGTTTTGTGCGGTAAGATATTTTTCTTGCCGTACTCCGTCCGGCATAGCAAAATAGGCCGCACTTCGTGCGTCTTGTTTTGTGCGGTAAGATATTTTTCTTGCCGTACTCCGTCCGGCATAGCAAAATAGCGTTCATAACGTTCTTAACGTTTATAACGTTTGTAACGTAAAGCGCCACAGGCTGTACTAAAACGGCCCTCCACTGCAACTGTCATCCTCTCCTGCCCCTGTCGCTGTAATGTCTATTTTACTCTTGTGAGCACGGCCGCAAGATCGGACCTTATCTTCGGGACCGTAATATTGACGGTCTTGCCGCCGGTCTCAGTTTTATCTTCCTGCAGCACATCACCTGAAAGCGGCTCAATCCAGTCTATTGCCCATTTACCGGGATCGGCGTCAACGGTCAAGTCCAGGCCTTTTATCTCGTGCATGTGAGATGATATATGGTTGAGGTAAATATAGATTTTATCGCCAGCCCTGAGGCCGTAGCCCCGTATCTCGGATTCCTGCGCGCAGTAAACACTGATAGGGCGGGCAGTGACAGGCATATCTTCAACGAACGTGCTGAAAGCCTTAAAATCGCTTCTTTCCTCCGGTCCAAGAAAAGCATTAGCCGGGCGGGCAGGCAGCCCGCTCACATGCCGGAAGTTTGTCTCGTCCCAGAGAAGCAAGCCGCCCTCGTTGAAAAACGAGGACCAGACGGCGACCCGCCATTTATTGCGCCCCATATTGCCGCAGACCGCCTGGTTGCCGAACTCCGTGTAAAAAACAGGTTTCTTGTAATGCTTGAAGCGGCAAAGTTCCTTCGCGAGATAAATATCTACCCCGCATTCATCCCAGTACATATATTCGTGGGGCGTCACCAGATCGCACCAGTCAAGATAGGGCCGCTCGAAATTTGTCGTCATTAAATGCGAGTACGGGTCCTTTGACTTAATGTACACCGCCATCTCGTTAAGCCACTCGTCCGGCGCAAAGTCATCTTCGTTGAATATTTCCCAGATATCGGAATACGCGGCATATCTTGCCGTGATATAGCTGAAATATTTCTTTACGTACCCCGCGGCTTCTATATTCTTGATGTCCTTATAGCCCGCAGTATCCCTGATTCCGCCGAACCCCTGCGCTCCGCCTCCCCATCTGCTCATGTCCTGCATTAGGATCGTAATGGAATGAAATCCGTTTTTCATAAGCACGGAGTAGAGATCGTCCAATGCCTTTAAAGCTTCCAGGTTGTATTCGTCCTTCTTCCCGAAGGAAAGGACATCAATGGCGCAGCCTGATTTTTCGCCGGCACCCAGCTGCACCCTGAAGATATTGGCTCCGCCGGAATGCAGCTTGAAATATTTTTCTTTGCTGACCTGCTCGGTCTTGTTCCCGGCTACAAGCGTGGACGGCATGCCCTCCGCCCCGCAGGTCTGTATGCCGAGAGGATAGAACGGCTTGTTATCGTCGGTCACAAACCTGAAACAATTCTCCTTTGAGACCCGCAGGAAACCCCGAGAACCAGATTCGGCCGCGGTGAAAGAACCTTCAAACCTCTGTTCAAAGAGGTCCTTCTTGAAAGTCAGCGAATAGGTATAATTGCCGGTTTCCACCGGACAAAATCTGACAGTATACATTCCGTCGCCGTTAAAGAAACCTTCAACCGGCATTTTCCTGCCTGAAGGAGCCGTGAACTGTCCGGTCAAAGAGGCGTCCCAGAAGGGGTTTTTTGCCTCCCCTGAATATTTAACCGAAAAGTCCGCCGGCTTATACTTTATTATTTCGGCTGGCGCGGCAAGCTGATTCACCTGCTCTCCCGCAAAGACGCAAGCGGACAGGAAAGTCATAATCATAAAAACTTTGACCTTCATAAAAATCCTCCACAACCATCCTTATTATTTTCGTCCTAGTATCGCGGCAGCTATTTCAGCGCCAGGACCGCAACCTGCAGGACAATATTGGCATAGAGGCCCGCGACTACATCATCTATCATTATTCCCCAGCCGCCCGGCAAATCCTGCAGTCCCCGTATCGGATACGGTTTCCAGATATCAAAAAGCCTGAAAAGCAGGAATCCCGCTATTATATATGGAAGGCCAAAAGGAACGAACATCATGGTAACCAGGAAGCCGACAAGCTCGTCAATAACGACTTTGTGCGGGTCTTTTTCCCCGAGGAGTCTCTCCGCTTCGGTTGAAGCAAAGACGCCGGCAAAGAAAAGCAATACTGTTGCCGCGATATAAAGAACCGTGTTGCCGCGAAGCAGAAGGTAAGGGAATACCGCAAAGGCGGTCCCAAATGTCCCGCTGGCCAGCGGGACATAGCCGATAAAGAATACGGACGAGAAACACTTTACCAGAAAAGCTCTCACAAGCCAATCCCCTTAAGAATATTCCTGTTGCGCTTAAAGAAATCCCAGCCGGAATAAACCGACCAGAGAACGCAAATGAAGGTCATCACCCAGGGAACCGAATGAACGAAAGCGACAAATTTCTCGCCGGCATCGCCCTGCATGATGAAGAAATCCTCCCAGGGATGGATAAAGCGCGTGATATAGTCCTGAAACGCTATTATGACTAGTATCGTTATGATCGTGGCAATGTGCCACGCGGTCTTGTGCTTGCCGGCCTGCTCGGCCGCGATAACAGTGCCCTTCTGCGCGCCGACCAGGCGCATGGAAGTTATGATAAGTTCCCTGGAGAAAATTATGAGCACCATCCAGAAAGGCACCAGGTCCAGCTGGACAAAAGAAAAGAACGCAGAAAGGACCAGCAGCTTATCCGCGAGCGGATCCATGAACTTCCCGAATTCCGTAACTTCCCCCCTCTGCCTTGCCAGCTTGCCGTCATAGAGATCAGTCAGAGAAGCAACGATAAACACCAAAAGCGCGATGAGCTTTCCGTACTTGTAATTGGAAAAGAGGAAAATGATAAAATACGGGATAAATATTATCCGAAGCACCGTCAGCACATTGGAGATAGTTATTTTTTCCCTGCCCTGCAAGCTCTTCTTTTTCTGCATTTTCACTCCGGGCTTCCCGAAAGTTCGCTGCTGCCCCTTGATGAGCCTCGCCGGCCGCTAAGCGGCCCGGCGGGGTGTTCTTTGGCACAAGCGCATAAATGAAGCTTCTTGTATTATTCTCCTCCGCTAAAGCTGTTTATCGTCTAAACCACCATACATCGCCATTATATTTTCCGGGTTTATATCATACTGGATGTTATGCACCTGGCAAAATACGAAACCCCCGCCGGGTGCAAGAATATCCACCTGCCTTTTTACTTCCTCGCCGATCTCTTCTTTTGTGGAAAACGGCAGCACCTTCTGTGTGTCACAACCGCCGCCCCAAAAGACCAGGTCCTTTCCAAAATCTTTTTTCAATATCTTTGCATCCATACCTCGTGCCCCATATTGCACCGGGTTGAGTATATCGACGCCTATCTCAATAAGATCCGGGATGATGCCAACAACACTGCCGCAGCTGTGAAGGAAAAGTTTCCCTTTCCATTTCTTTTTTATATGCCCGTAAAGCTTCTTCTGATAGGGTTTAACTTTTTCCCGGTACATTGCAGGCGAGATCTGGAGCGATTCCTGCGTGCCCATATCATCATTTACATTGATTACCTGCACATACTTTCCGACTGTTTCATTGTACCTGTCAAACCTTTTAATATAGGTTTCTGCAAGCCTGTCCATCAACCCTTCTGCCAGAACCGGTTCGGTGTAAAGGTCCTCCATGAATTTCTCATAGCCGCGCAGGCTCTGCCCGCCCGCAAAGATATGGGCGCAGAAATTGCCCATCAAAGCAAAATCGGTCTTTTCGTAAAGTTCCTTGGCTCTTTTTCCCAGATCAAGGAATGTCTCATCCGCAAAAAAGGGCCAGTCCATGCCGGAAAACGCGCCCTCATCCTTGTCCAGGTCGGAAAGCACGCTTGCGTTGAGAAAGGGCGGGTTGATCGAATCGTAGTAGTAGGAGCCCGAGGGCATCACGGCTATCTCCTCTCCCTTATCATTTATGGCCACTCTTCTGCCGTCGGAAGCTATTTTCTCGTTCCACTTGGACGGGAGTTCACAGGCACTGTTATCAGGGAGCAGGCCCGGCCTCCACCGCTTCGGCTCAATTATCACCGGCAGCACGTCCCCTTTGATTATCTCCTGAATAGGGAACTCGACCTTTACCACCTGTTGGTAAGGGTCATAGACCCGGGTGCTGCCGCCGCTGACACCCAGGTATTTTTTAAGGCGGTTGTATGCAACGCCGTGGATACCGGTAGAGTCCATGCCGCCCAAATCCCTCGGGACACGGTCTGTCTCTTTATGGTTTATAGCCGCTAATATGCGTTCCCGCCTTCTCATTAGGGTCCTTTTTCAGAAATATCCTCATAATTCATGCCGGACAAGTTTTTACTAATTAAAGAGTGCAGTCCCCTTTGTCTGTTTTTACTCCGGGCTTCCCGAAAGGTCGTACTCGGAGGCCCCCGTAATCTTGACCCTGATGAAGTCTCCCGGCGCCGCTTTCGCGCCCCGCGGGACCAGCACCCTGCCGTCAACATCCGGAGCGTCCGCGCTTGACCGGCAGACCAACCCCGCCTTTTCCGCGCTGTCAACAATCACCTCTATTTTACTTCCCAATTTAGCCTTATTCAATTCCAAAGAGATACGTTTCTGAACAGACATTATCGTTGAAAGCCTTTTCTGCTTCATCTTTTCGCTGTTCTGACACTTTATTTTCCCCGAAGGAGTGTCCGTTTCCCGGGAATAGGCGAAAACTCCCAGTTTATCAAATCGCGCCGCGCTGACAAACGCCGCCAGTTCTTCAAAAGCCGCCCTATCTTCTCCGGGGTGTCCTACGATGAAAGTGGTGCGCAGGGCGGCTCCCGGTATCTTTGACCTAATCGAATTTATAATTGCCTCAGCCTTTGCCCTGTCATATTTCCTCCCCATCACTTTAAGCACTCCGTCGTTTATATGCTGGAGCGGGATGTCAAAATAGGAGCAGATCTTTTTTTCCGAAGCGACAAGTTCAATCAGCTCCTCCGTTACGCGAGACGGGTAAAGATAGAGCAGGCGTATCCATTTTATTCCTTTTATCTTCACCAATTCTTTGAGCAGCCTGACCAGCGCCGGCTTTCCATATATATCGGCGCCGTAATTTGTCGTGTCCTGCGAGATAAGGTTTATTTCCTTCGCGCCGATAAGAGCGAGGTTTCTGACTTCGCCTGCGATATCCTCAAGCCTTCTGCTTTTAAGGGAACCTCTTATCGACGGAATCGAGCAGTAATTGCATCTGTTGTCGCAGCCTTCTGAAACTTTCACGTATACCGAGTGCAGAGGCGTCGCCAGGACTCTCGGCGTATTACGGTTATAGATAAAACCCGGCCTTGAGACCACAAGCTTCTTTGCCGGCAGATTTTTGATTATGTCAGCAATCTTTGTAAATTCGCTCACGCCGATAAAAGCATCAGCTTTGGGGAATTTTTTTACAAGCAGTTCCTTCTGTTTCTGGACCAGGCATCCGGTAACTATAAGCTTTTGAAACGGTCTTTTCTTGCGTGAAAACTCCCTGATTGTTCCTTCGGATTCCGAAACCGCGTCTTTTATGAAGGAGCAGGTATTCACTATAAGCACATCGGCGTCTTTAGGATCGCTGACAGCTTCCGCTCCGCTTTCGGAGAGTATGCCGAGCATAACCTCGGAATCAACCAGGTTCTTTGAACAGCCCAGGCTTATCATCCCTACCTTTATCATAATTCTCCCTTGCGCCGCAGCGATTAGAATATCAGATATTCGCTGACTTTCAAACAGGCATTTTGACAGAAAAAAGCCCCGTCACGCGCCCGGGGCTTTACTATTAACGCAGAGTGCCGCTTTACTTCTTTTTAAAGACTATCCTTCCGTCCTGCACGTCCGCTTCGAAGCTGTCGCCTTCCTTTACTTCTCCTGCTATAATCTTCATAGCCAGCGGGTTCTGTATCAAACGCTGTATCTCGCGCTTTAAAGGCCTCGCGCCGTAGACCGGGTCAAACCCTTTATCCGCGATATATTCTTGCGCTTTTTCGGAAACGCTCAAAATTATTCCCTGTTCCCGTATCCTGTCTGTGAGGAGTTTCAGCTGTATTTCAACGATACCCGCTATTTCTTTCTTCCCGAGTGCGTTAAAGATGATTATCTCGTCAATCCTGTTCATGAACTCCGGACGGAAACTCCCTTTAAGCAGGCTCATCAGCTTGTCCTTAATCTTTTCCTCATCCGAAGCGTTATCGCTGTCCCCGGTCCCGAAACCTATTTCCTTTTTCGTCTTCGTCAGGTATTCGCTTCCGAGGTTTGAAGTCATAATGACTACTGTGTTCCTGAAATTGACCGTCTTCCCCTGCCCGTCCGTGAGCCTGCCGTTATCCAGTATTTGAAGCAGCAGGTTGAAAGCTTCGGGATGCGCTTTCTCAATTTCGTCGAAAAGTATAATTGAATAGGGGCGCCTGCGCACGGCTTCGGTTAACTGCCCGCCTTCTTCGTAACCGACATAACCCGGAGGGGCTCCTACAAGCCGGGAGACCGCGTGTTTTTCCATGTATTCCGACATGTCAATGCGGACCATGGCTTTCTCATCGTCAAACATGAACTCCGCGAGAGCCCTCGCGAGCTCAGTCTTTCCAACACCCGTAGGTCCGAGAAAAATGAACGAACCTATCGGCCTGTTTGGATCCGCTAGCCCAGCCCTCGCGCGCCTTATCGCGTCGGAGACGGCAACTACAGCGTCATCCTGCCCGACAACCCGGAGCCTCAGGCGTTCTTCCATATTGACCAGTTTTTTTGATTCGGTCTCAAGCATCTTGGAGACCGGTATGTTCGTCCACTTAGAAACCACGGAGGCAATGTCTTCTTCGTCCACCTCTTCTTTTATCATCCTGCCGCTCTTCTGTATGCCTGCGAGTTCTTTATTCGCTTCTTCCAGCTCGCGCCCCAGCTGCATTTCCTTGCCGTATTTTATCTCCGCGAGCTTTTCGAGATCTCCCGCGCGTTCGGCTTTTTGTTCTTCCAGTTTCAGACCCTCTATTTTTTCCATTATCTGTCTTATCTTCTTGATGGTCTCCTTTTCATTGTCAAAACGCATCTTCTTTTCTTCAAAAGACTCTTTCATCTCGGCTATTTCTTTTTCAATGCTCTTCAGCCGCCCCGCGGAAGCCTTGTCCTTTTCTTTTTTCAGGGCCTCGCGTTCGACTTCGTGCTGCCTGATTTTTCTGGACAAAAAGTCAAGGTCGGAGGGCAGGCTATCCATTTCAATGCGAAGCTTTGAGCCTGCTTCGTCTATCAGGTCGATAGCCTTGTCGGGCAGCTGCCTGTCGGCGATATATCGCGCGGAAAGCGTCGCTGCCGCGACCAGCGCGGTGTCTTTTATTCTTATGCCATGGTGTACTTCGTATTTTTCTTTAAGCCCGCGGAGTATCGCAATGGTGTCCTCAACAGAGGGCTCTCCTACAAAGACCGGCTGGAACCTGCGCTCCAGCGCGGAATCCTTTTCAATATATTTCCGGTATTCATTGAGCGTCGTCGCGCCCACGCATCTCAGCTCGCCCCTCGCCAGCGCGGGTTTAAGCATATTTGACGCGTCAACGGCGCCTTCAGCCCCTCCGGCGCCAACCACCGTATGCAGTTCGTCAATAAAGAGCACTACTTTGCCGGCGGCGTTAGCAACTTCCCGGAGAACCGCCTTAAGACGCTCTTCAAACTCTCCGCGGAACTTCGAACCCGCGACCAGCGCTCCGATATCAAGCGCCAGCACCTTTTTGTTCTTGAGCGATTCCGGCACATCTCCCGAAACTATTCTTTGAGCCAGGCCTTCTGCTATGGCTGTCTTTCCGACACCGGGCTCGCCTATAAGGACGGGATTGTTCTTGGTCCGTCTTGAGAGCACCTGCATGACGCGCCGTATCTCTTCGTCCCTGCCGATAACAGGATCCAGCTTGCCCCGCCTTGCCAGGTCTGTCAGGTCCCGGCTGTATTTGGAGAGCGCCTGGTATTTGTCCTCGGGATTCTGGTCAACGACCCGCTGGGAACCCCGGACCGAAACAAGCGCCTGAAGGACTTTGTCCTTTGTCACTCCGTTCTTTGCCAAAAGCGATGAGGCCGCCGAATCTTCTGAAAGTATGGCGAGGAACAGATGCTCAACACTGATGTATTCGTCCTTGAGCGCCTTCATTTCTTTGCCGGCTGTCTCCAGCACTGCCCCGAGGGAGCGCGACATCATAAGCTGGGTAACGCCGTCAACTTTCGGTATCTTATCAAGCTCTTCGTTGAGCTCGCTCTCAATGGCTGGGGAATTGCTTCCGAGTTTCTGCAGGATAGGCATAACCACTCCATCCTGCTGTTTAAGAAGCGCGGCCAGAAGATGTTCCGGCCTTGCGTCGGAACTGCCAAATTTCCGCGCGAGGTTTTGCGTTTCCTGCAGGGCTTCCTGCGATTTTATAGTGAAATTATCAAGATTCATTGCGCACCACCTCCGTTTGCATTATTATACGCGGCAGGCTAACAATATATTATGTTAAGTATCATATTGCTGATTATTCTTTTGATTTAGGGGCTTTCGAATGGTTTAATCTGCGCAATCTCTTTTCCTAATCTTTGTAATCATTTTTACGCTTTTCCATCGCAATAGACCCCGCCCTTGCCGTCATCGTGATTCAGATACTCGCAGTAATTACAGAGGCCGCTGGGATGCTTATCAAAGACCGTTGTTGATTCGACTTCTTCGATTAAAAGCAAAGTGTCTCTTTTAAGCGCTTCAAGCTGGGCGTCGGACCGTTCCGAGGTATACTCTATCCCGGACATCAGGTAATTCCAGACCAGGCGTATTTTTCTTTCTCCGACCAGCTCTTTTACACCTATCTGGTAGAGAGCAAGCTGCCTCTCTTCATCAATCTGTTTTTGCGACGGAGGGTTCATGCCGGTCTTGTAGTCAACGATATCAACACTCCCGTCCGGCTTTTCGTCTATGCGGTCTATAACCCCTGTCATAACCCGCAAGCCGTCCGGATCGAGCTTTATGTTCAGTTTCTGCTCAAGCCCGAGAATCTTGTTTTGGGTAAAAGGCGCGTATTGATCGAAATATCTCGCGACTGCTTTTTCTCCGATAGACCTGTAATGCTCTTTGCTATACTGTCTTTTCACTATAATAATATTATCGTTCCACTTCCTGCGCCAGTACCAGCCGAAAAGGCCCACGACCTGTCCCTTATCGGGAGCCACTTTTTCAAAATTAGCCTTTTTATATGTGTACTCAAGTGTCAGGTGCACCATCGAACCAAGGAAACGCTCGATGCTGTCCTTCTCGACCTTTATCTTATCCCTGTACTTAAGTTTGTACTGGTGCTTGCAGTTTTCATAACAGCCGAGACGCGAGTGGGAAAAGGTTTCGGACAATGGTCCTCCGGACAACAAAAGTTTATAAGGTTCTTAAGGTTCATAAGGTTTATAATGTAAAATCTAAAACCGAGTGTGGCTTATAAATCTTATTCTGCTATGCCGGACGGAGTCCGGCATGAACAATATCCTTCCTTACAGAACAAGACGCACGAAGTGCGGATAATAACTTTATAAACTTTACAAACCTTATAAACTTTATAAACCTCTATTTCTTATTCTTTTCTTCTTCTATTTCTTTTCTTATCTTCCCCACCAATTCCTCAAACTTTGCCTTTTGCTCTTTATCAAAACCTAGGTCCCTTAAAAACTCATAATTAATATTCACCTTCTGCCGTTTTTTGAACAACTCAGCCGCGTCCCCGCCGGAAACTTCTGCCGCCGCGCACGCGGAGATGATATCGTTCCTGTCGGCCCTTTTGTCTTTGAAGAATCCTTCCACCGTTTCTTTCTTAATTCCGGTATTCGCACTTACCGCGCCGGCCGTTAATACCGCGTAATCAACACCACCGGATGTTCCATCTTCCATCCCGGAAAGCCGCATATCAAGTTTCCCGACCGTTTTTCCGTTCTCTATCGCGTCACCCTTGAAACTCCCGGCGGAAGCATCTCCCGAGAAAGAAAATGTCCTTCTCTGCCGGGTCAACACGAACTTCCCAGAAATGGAACTGCCATTCAAGGTGAGGCTTCCGGCATAGGTTTCCGGTTTTCCGTTCCAAGGCGCTATTATATCTCCTTCAAAAGTTCCCCCGCCTTTTGCCTGCAGGTTCCCGCTAAAAGTCTTCGCGCTTGAACTCTGAAAAGAGGTGGTATAGGTCCCCTCCACCGAAATATCAGCGGAAAACAGCATAAATGGTATTGCTGACATTACGCAAGCCTTTATTATGCTTTTCATAGCCCAACCCTCCCAAAACCGCCGCTAATGTCCCCTGTTTTCGCTATAAGGATGTAATGCCTTTCACCTTATAAACCTTACAAACCTTATGAACCTTATAAACTTTTTTAGTTGAACTTTTGATGCGCCTTCTTCAACTGCTCCATCGGCTGTAAATGCTGTGGGCAGCGCTCATTGCACTTGCCGCATTCCGTGCAAAGATCTGCTTTTTTCTTCATTTTCGAATACTTCTCTTTGCAGGTATCAAGTGTTCCATAGATTTTCATTACGGTGTGCAGGTCCATTATTTCCCAGATGTTAAGCCCTGCAGGGCAATCCTTGCAGTACTGGCACCAGGTACAGCACCCGTCCTTTGAGACATTCCTGAACTTCTCCGCCTCTTTCGAAAGCAGTTCCACGTCATTGGTATTTTTTATGTCTTCGTACATATCTCCCGCGAGGACAACCTCTTCGGCGTGCTCCGGAGTGTCAATGCCGACTATTGCGGTCGAAATATCAGGATTCCCGATCAGCCACCTTAAAGCGCCCACGGCGTTTGACTTCGCTTTTCCTCTCTGCAGAAAATTGAATTTTTCGCCCTTATCCCCGAGGATTCCGCCGTTTAAAGGACCCATAATAACAACTCCCATGTTTTTTTCATGGGCTAGCTTGATCTCTTCCGCGTATTCCTGCTTGAAAAGATTGTGATAAATAGTGATACTCTCAAAGATCCCGGAAGTTATCATGTTCCTCACCGCGGCGTTGGGAGCGTGCGTCGTAATGCCGATATGCCTCACTATCCCTTCTTTCATTGCCTGTTTTGCTCCGTCCAGCGTCCCGCCCGGAGCAATGACTTTTTCGAATTCCTCCTGTGAATTCACATACCACATCTGATAAAAATCAAGGTAATCGGTCTGCAGGCGCTTCAGCTGCTCATCTATCTTTTTCCTGCAGGCATCCGCATCGCAGTAGCTTGACTTTGTTGAAAGGAAAATATCCTTTCTCCTTTTCCCAAGAGACAAGCCTATCTTCCTTTCCGAATCACCGTAACCCGGCGCTGTTTCAAAGAAATTAATGCCGAGTTCTATGGACCTGTTGACCGCCTTATAGGCGGTCTCGTCGGAAACATTGGGAATGCGCATCCCGCCGAAGGAAATAACGGAAACCTTTAATCCGGACTTCCCGAGTATCCTGTATTCCACTAATAGCTCCTTTTTGACTGAAAGTAATTTTCTGCAAGAACTTTATACGCGCCGGGATACTCTCTTTTTGCTTCCCAGGAGATGGCTTCTCTTGCCCTGTCGATGTCTCCAAGGCGTGCATAGGCCAGGCTTTTTCCGAAATCGCCGTAAATCCTATGGTCAAGGTTTATTAGCCTGAAGTTCCCGTAAAGGTCTACCGCGTTTTTATAATCGCCTTTCCTCATGAAACACCAGGCCAGGTTTATCTTTGAATGCCTCTTGTTCTTTCCGTAGAATTTCAGAATCACCCTGGTATATGCCTCCGCGGCACCGTCAAGATCAAAATGCAGCATTTTCTCGTTGCCTATTATGTAATAGGTCGAGGCATTCTCTTTCCCTCTCTTAATTCTGGCGGCCTCTATTTCAACGAGCGAGGAGTAATTTCGCCTGGCCTGCGCGAACTTCTTCATCTCGGGAGCCAGCAGCGCCTCTACGCTCCCCTTATATTTTTCCGGAAGAAGTGAATAGAGCCTGTCCGCGCCCGCGTAATCACCCGTTACGTCTGACACAAAAGCCAGCCGGAACGCTGCCGCTTTGCCTTCCTCCGCGCAGGAGGGATTTTGCATTACCGCTTTGAACAATTCCGCCGCTTTATCCCATTCCTTGCTTTCCAATGCCGCGGCCGCCAGCAGAAATTCCTTACCGGGTTTTCCGGACGGAACAGGCGAAGGCTTTGGCCTAAAAACATCTTCGCCTGCCAGAAAAGCCCCGTCGAGTGCGTTAAAGAGGAAAAACCTTTTTCTAGCTGCGGCTGCTGTTTCATTCAGCAGGTATTTCAGGTCTGCCATCCTTTGTTCCGCAGGTTCGTCAGCCGGAAGATTTAGCGCCATTTCCAGGGTCGCGAGAGTGCAAAGATCCGGTTCCTCTTCCCGAAACTCTCCTATCAACCGCTGTTCCAGATAAAGTTCCAGGTCTTTTGCCTCGGTTTCCAGCGAAATCTGCGAAGAACCGATCCGGCTGAAAACCGCCGCTGTCTCGTTAAAGAGAGCATACCTGTAAACTGCAAAGAAAGCAAGAAGCCCGAGCGCAAGATACACATACTTCAAAGAGGGCTTCAGTATATCGTGAATAATATCTTTTGCTTCCAGTCTCTCTTCACACGCGATAATGAGATCTTTGTCGAAAGCGTCTCCGAAAGAACCGCTGACATTCCAGGCAATAAGTTCGGCTTCGGTTTTCAACAGACCAAGGTAATAGGCATGGCATTTCTGGCAGTACTTTATGTGACCCCTGACCCTGTCGGCTTCCTGCTCCGACAGATTGCCGGTCGCGTACTCAAGTATCTGATCTTCAAAGCACGCCATTCATTTACCGCCTGCGGGCTTTTCCGCGGGGGACTTCTTTGCCTTTTTTTTGCGAGGAAGCGTTTTCACTGCTTTACCTGCCCCGGAATTCCTGATCCTTTGAAACTCAAGACCCAGCAGGTCATACGCGATTTTCATCTGCCATTTCACCCAGCTGGGTTTCCTGCCCACGACATCTGCAATATTGTTATAACTAAGGCTGTGATATTTTTGCATTATTACCATCGCCCGATGCTCGGGGTCAAGCCTGTCAAACGCCCCGGCAACAATTTCTTCCGGAAGCCCTGCTTCGGGCTTGCGGTCCTCTTTTACGCGAGGGTAACGTTCAAGGCAGACATGATAGAATATCCGGAAAAGCCAGGTTAAGACGCTGCTTCCAAGGCGGTAGCTTTCCCGTTTAGCCGCCGCCCGCAGCATTGCTTCTTTCACGGCAGACGCGGCTTTGCTGTCATCGCACAGCATTCTTTGCGCGAAAGCCGCCGCGTGCTTGCGGTACCTCTCGTAGAGGAGTTCAAACGCGAACGGGTTCCTGTCGCGGATATGCAGCAGGAGCGCCGTGTCCGGGCTTTGCTTATTTAAGGCGGGAAGTTTGTTTTCCATACTTCGCGGAAATATCCGATCTGATGCCGCCGCGCGGGGTGAATTCTCCGCGTATCTCCGCTGAAACCGGCTTTACGCTCTTCACAAAATCCGCAAGTATACGGTTCACGGCGTTCTCGTAGAAAATCCCGATGTTTCGGTAAGCCAGGATATATTCCTTGAGGGATTTGAGCTCCACGCACCATTTGCCCGGCACATACTTTATCGTTATCACGCCGAAATCAGGCAGGCCTGACTTCGGGCATATCGCGGTGTATTCAGGAAGGGTTATTGTAATCTCGTAGTCTTTGAACTGGTTCTCAAAAGCTTCCAGCCCTGGGAGCGGCGAGTTGAGCCCCGCCTTCGCATGTTCTTCGGTGTATCTCCTTTTCATTATTTTATAATCTCCTTGAGCGCCGCAAGGGCTTTCGTATAATCAGGATGCGTCGAAACTTCCTTGACATACTCAACATACCTGACTGTATCCGACGAGTCCACAATAAATATGGACCTGGCAAGGAGCCTGAGTTCCTTGATTAGCACTCCGTAAGAGGCGCCGAACGAGGCGTGTACATGGTCAGAGACGGTCTTGACTTTGCTTATGGAGTGCGCCCCGCAGTATCTCTTCTGCGCGAAAGGCAGGTCCATGCTGACGGTATAAAGGATGAAATCCCCTGCCAGCTTATTTGCTTCGGCTTCAAACCTCTGGGTCTGCAGGTCGCAAACCGGGGTGTCAAGCGAAGGAACAACGGAAAACAACCTTACTTTGCCCTTTGAGGAAGCGAGCGTAACCGCGCCAAAATCATTGTCAACAACGGCGAAATCCGGGGCTTTCTGTCCCGCCTTAACTTCAGAACCGATCAGTGTGAGCGGCCCTCCGTGCATCGTGACAACACTTTTTCTCTCTATCATATTAACCTCCATCAAAAAATATCAGTTTGATTTCGCAGATTAGGAAGAAGCTTACTGTGCAATCGTTTAATTATATCATAAATAGCTTTCCTGTTCACAAGCTCCTATCTGGCAAGGAACCTGAGTAAACCTTTGAGAGGAAGGCAGTTTATAACATTCTCCTTTTCAAGCCAACCGCGCCTGGCCGTCATGACCCCGTATTTCATATTTTCCAGCTCGCCTATGGCGTGCGAGTCGGTGTCAATGCACACCTTTGCCCCCTTATCTTTTGCCGCCCGGCAGTTAATATCCGTAAGGTCCAGCCTGTAAGGCGATGCTGAAAGTTCCAGCGAGACCCCTTCCCCGGCTGCAGCCGCGATGACCTCGTTCATATCAATCTCGTAGGGTTCTCTCTCGTTTAACAGTCGCCCTGTCGGATGCCCGAAGATTTTTATCTTTCCGCTTTTGAAGGCGCGTATGACTCTTTTGGTCATCTCGTCCTTCTTCATTCCAAAGGAAGTATGCACCGAGCCTATCGCGTAATCCAGCCGGGAAAGCAGTCCGTCATCATAGTCCAGGGTTCCGTCCGGCTTTATGTCTACCTCGCTGCCGCAGAGAACCCTTATGCCATTCAGGTTTTTGTTCAGCGCCTCGATTTCTTTTATCCTCTTCAACAGCAATTCCGGAGATAACCCCCTGGCCACTTTAAGTGAAGCTGAATGGTCCGTAATACCGATATACTCATAGCTTTTTTTCTTTGCGGCAGAAACCAACTCTGCTATACTGCCGGTCCCGTCGGACGCGGCTGTGTGCATGTGAAGGTCTCCCCTTATATCCCCCGGCTCGACCAGGCGCGGAAGCTTTCCATTTAACGCGGCCTCTATCTCACCCCTTCCCTCGCGCAGTTCCGGCTCTATATATGGAAGGCCGAGCGCGCGGTAAACTTCTTCTTCGGTCTTAGAGGCTATGCGCTTATTTCCTTTGAAAACCCCGTACTCGGAAAGTTTCAGGCCTTTCTTTATGGCAAGCTCCCGGAGCAGGACATTATGCTCCTTGGAGCCGGTAAAATAATTCAGAGCGGCGCCGAATTCATCCGGAGAAAGCACCCGCAGGTCCGCCTGTATGCCGTCTTTTGTAAGGATAGATGCTTTTGTGCCTCCCTTTGCAAGCACCCTGGACACTCTTTCAAAACTCGTAAATGCTTCTATGGCCTTGCCATGTTCTTTGGCGGTCACAAGAATATCAATGTCGCCGACCGTTTCTCTTCCGCGCCTTAAGCTTCCCGCATAAAGAGCTTCTTTCGCCCCGGCCGCTTTTAGCTCCTTAATAAGAGCCTCTGCAACAGGCAAAGCGTCACCAAGGCGCATCCTCTCGATTCCCTTCTTTCTGTATTCAATGCCTTTGAGGATGTTCTCCTCAGTTTTTTCACCCATCCCCTTAAGGTCCTTCAACTTACCGGCTTTTACTGCTTTTTCAAGTCCTTTTAGATCCTTGATTCCTAGTTCTTCGAAGAAGAATTTTGCTTTCTTCGGCCCGACTCCCTGGACTGAGAGGAGTTCCAGCAGACCTTCAGGGAGCTCCTTCTTGAGGTCCTCAAAATATCCTATTTTGCCGTTATTAAACAACTCTTCAAGTTTCTTTGCAAGCCCTTCTCCAATGCCGGGAATTTGCGTGAGGCCTTTAATGCCTTTTTCTTCATAGAGCTTCGCCAGGTCTTCAGGATAGGTTGAAAGTATCTCTGCCGCTTTCAAGTAGGCGCGTATCTTGAATATCATCTCTCCCTTTATCTCAAGGAGCTCACCTATCTCACGCATTATTTTACCGATATCGGAGTTGTTCATTTTTTCAAAGTTTCATTCACTCTGTCAAGATTCCAATCTTTCATGCCGAATAACTCTTTCTTGCGGTTGAGGTAATAAACATAGTTTTCCCACGATACATCCGGCGGGCACCTGTGATCAACATGCGGGATGAATCCCCCGTCTTCAACAAGCGGCAGGAGCCTCAGAAGTTCCGTGTCAATCTCCTTCTTTCCTTTTGAAAGTTTTGTTTTGTCCACTCCGCCCATTAGACGCATTTCCTTGCCGAACCTTTTTCTAAGTTCCAGCGGGTCGGTACCGTTGACTTCTATGGGAAACATAATATTAACGCCGCAGTCAAGCCAGCAGCCGGCCAGGTCATAGACGCGGCCATCACAATCAAGAAAGGTGAGGTCGGTCCCGTATTTTCTTAAAAGCCCTGTGATTTTTTTGTAATGTTTCGCGGCGTATTTATTGAACATCTCCGGGGAAATTATCGGGCCGTGATTGAACGCAATGTCTTCCCACATTGATGCGGCGTCGAAGGTGTGCTTTTTAAGAACCGGCTCAAGCGTGTCGACAATCAAGTCGGCCCAAGTCTCTATTATCTCTTCCATCAGGACCGGGTCATCATAGAACATCATCGCGAAATTCTCAAAGCCTATCAGGTCCCGCGGAACGCCGAGAAGGCTCCCTGCGCTTATGATAACCGGATTTGCTGTCGCTTTTGCTTTGGCTACCCTTGCGTCAATGTCAGCCGGGATTCTTTTTGCGCGGTCTTTTACAAGCCGCTGTTTGTATTCCTTCCAGGTCTCGCGGTCTTTCAGGCCGTAGTCAATATAATGCGGTATTGAAGTAGCCCCCCCGGTAAAAATCTTTTTTGTCACGTTCTCATGATCCACGACAATCTTGTAGTCTTTATTTTCTTCAATAACTTTTTCGGCAAATGGATACAAAAATCCGAGCTTAAGAGATATTCCCTCCATTCCGTCAAAACCTATGAAGGAATCAAGCGTTCCCTCGTCGTTGTATTTAGCGTCCAGTCCTTCAGTGTGCCACCTGGGGATAGTTTCATCCCAGTAACCGAATTCTCTGTTGAACACCCTGTCGCACGGCTTGTAGTGCAAGACTGCGTTCCATCTCTCCCTTGAATTCATGCTTCCTCCAATGTATAAGGACAATTTACAACAGTATCATTTTACGCTTTCGCTGATCCATTTAAGATAATCAGGATTTCCTGCTTCTATCGGCATTGCGATGATCTCCGGAACCGTATACGAATGTATGCTTTTAACACTCTTTTCGACCGCCTTAAACAACCGCTTCTCCGTCTTGGCGATGAGCAGGCATTCTTCCGCCTTTTCTATCTTTCCTTTCCACCAGTAGCGGGAAGTTATTTTAGGAACGGTATTAACACAGGCTACCAGCCTGGCTTTCAGTAAATTATCGGCAATAACAGCGGCTTCTTTTCGTCCGGCCGCAGTAATGAAAATAACTATATGTTTCATAATAACCTCTGAAAAAAGTTTGTAAAGTTTATAAGGTTCTTAAGGTTAACATAAAAACCTCGATATTGAACAGGTATCGTTCTTAACGTTTATAACGTTCTTAACGTTTGTAATGAAAAACAAACCTTGTTGTTCTTGCCTTACGTTATAAACGGCAACAAACCTTACAAACGTTACAAACCATTATTTAATAATTATTCCCGCATACCCCACCACCTGCTCAAAATCCCCGCTCTCTTCTCCGGAGTTGGTATATTCCACTAGCTCGGCTTTTGTCGCCCCCAGTTCCTTCACCGCAGCGAGCATTGCAACCGCCGGAGCCCAACCGCACATGCTGATGTCGTTATCGCGGACGGTCTTCGCGAGACCCACCCCGTCCAGCGCCAGTAATTTTTTTATTGCCAGTTCATCTTTCCTTTTCGCGGATTCCGCGCTCTCGTAATGGGTCATGTCGGAACTAGCGATAATGCACGCAGAAACCCCGGTTCTTTTGACCGCTGCCGCGGCGCTCTTGCCTATGGCCTCGAGTTTCTTTATGTCCGCAGTTGCCAGGCAGATAGGGACTATTTTAAAATCTTTAAAATAATATTGCAGGAATGGAAGCTGGACTTCAATAGAATGTTCGTTTTGGTGCGCGGCCTGGTCTTGTTCAAGAAATCTGCACATGGAAAGCATTGCCGAGGCAGTCTTTGAATCTATTTCAACATTTCCAAGAGGGGTTTGCCACTCGCCTTCAGTCATTATTGACGCTTCGGTTCCAAGACCCGTATGATTTGGCCCGAAAATGATAAAAGTATCAACGGGGGCTATCTTTGAAAGGGTCAGCGCTGCAGTGCGCCCGGAATACATATAGCCTGCGTGCGGGCAAACAGCACCCAGGACTTTCTCTGTGGAAAGCTTGCAATCCTGGACGCGTTTTTCTATATCGGCCAAAAGCGCCGCTTTGCCGCCCGGGTAAAACCTGCCTGAAACGACAGGTCTTCTGAGCATTACATCATCCCGGGAAGGTTTATTCCCATCTCTTTTGACACCTGCTGCATCCTGGCCGCGGACTTCTGCTGGGCCTGCCCGACAGCGTTTGAGATGGCGCGTTTAAGCATGTTCTGCAATTCAACTCCCTTTTCAGGAACAAGGTAAAAGGGGTCAATTGAAAGGTCCATAACTTTCATCTCGCCGTTCATCGTGACCTTTATTTTTCCGCCGGCCTCTTCAATGGTCACGCTGATTTGCTCCATTTCTTTTTTAATCTTCTTCTGCAGATCGTACAGCTGTTTCATTTGTTTAAGTTTGTCTAACATTTTCTCTCCTTTTCTCTATAAAAGTTTATAATGTTCTTAAGGTTTATGAAACTCTGCGGCCTGAAGGCCGGAGTTTCTTTTTATAGGTGTGTTAATATTATTCATGCCGGATTCATCCTCCCCCTAAAGGGTGAGGTTTTCTCCGGCATCTGAAAGATAAAGTTTGTAAGGTAAGGTCAGAACCCTCACACCTTATAAACCTTATTAACTTTACAAACCTTACAAACTTTTGTTTTTAGTACCTTCCGTATTCTAATGCCGATTCATACATCGCTATTATATTTTCCACCGGCGTGTCGTTCTGTATTTCGTGGCAGGCCGCAAGGATATAACCGCCCTTCTTTCCAAGCGTCTCTATTTTGTGCTTTACTTCCTTCTTCACGTCCGAAACTGAACCGAACGGCAGTATATCCTGCTCGTCTATCGCTCCGTGAAAGACCACCTTATCCCCAAAATCTTTCTTGAGGCGTTCCGGTTCCATATTCAAGGCCCGGGTCTGCACCGGATTAATTATATCAACCCCGTCCTCAATCAGGTCGCCCAGGAAAGAGTGAATGGAACCGCAGGAATGAAGGAATATTTTTGCCTTGGTGTACTGCCTGATATCGGCAATATAGGATTTATTAACAGGCTTGATGAACTCTTTGTAAAAATCGAGCGAGAAGAAGGTTCCGTTTTGAGTTCCGTAATCATCCCCGAGCTGAACCATATCAAGATACTTACCCACAGCGCCGTAGAAAACTTCCGAGGAATCCTTCTGAAGTTTATGGATAATACCGAAGAGCTTAACCGTGAATTCCGGCTCAATAGCCATTCCCATAAGTATTCTTTCAAAACCGCAGAGCCAGCAGGCCCTTTCAAACACCCCCGCAGACGCGGCCTGACCGACCACAACATAAGGCGTGTCGTTGTGAAGCCTTTTAGCCTCCTCAACCACTTCATCCCGCAAACCCATGGCGTGAAAATCAGGCCACAAATATTTGTCCAGGTCTTCAAGGGCAGCATCCTTAAGAGGGAAGAAGACATTCTGCTGGTCCTCTCCGGAAAACTTGCTCCCCACGCCCCAGACATCAAAGCTTGTCCCGTCGGCAAGGGCCGGCCTGCTTTTTGAAGGATTCTTTGACCGCGGAGTTACCCTTCTAAAATCTATCTGAAATCTTTCGAGTACTCTGGAATCAAAATCCTTGTACCAGGCAATAGGTCCGCCTTTAAGTTTCAAGGCGTCCTTTAACCGCTCATAGACATCTGGTTTTATGCCGGAAAGCCAGCCGCCGAGGTCCAGCGGCACCCTGTCGGCTTCCTGATGAGCACAAATTTTATAAAAGCGTTCTCTGGGATTCAATGCGCCTCCTTTGTAAAGCATGTACCGTTCACCGTGTACCGTGTACCGTTTACCGTACAAAACAAAATTCATCACACTGAAATGGTTAACGGTCAACCGTAAACGTCATTTTTACAGTCCGTTCTTTTTCTCTTCCGCCAATTTTTCCTTGCCGATTTCAAAAAACGGTTCCGCAAACTCCGTGGCCCAGACCCGTTCCTCAAATTTTCTATTCTTCACGGTCTCAAGGAATTTCTTGAAATCATTGTAGTAAGAACCATATATATGAAAACTATTGGCATAATGAACATAGCGCCCGACGCGCACCTTCTTTCCTATCTTTTTGCCTATCTCTTCTGCTATCATCTTCTGCAGTTCGGTCAGCGCGAAAATGTTCATAAACGCCGCTTTGTAGGCGTCGTTAGAACGCCATATGGTATTGACATTGAGCACAGGCGTGCCGTCAGAATCAGGCAGCAGGCGGGCCCAGAGCATCTGCAGGCAGGGCGGATCATAGGAAGGCGGATCCTTAAAAACGTTCCAGGTAATCGCCTGCGCTCTCCTTGAATGTCCGCTCACGATAAGCTTATTGATAATGTAGGCAATCTGATCGATACTGGTCCCTTCCGTCTTGTAATTGAAGAATCTTTCGTGATAGGTATAGGTCCACTTGCCTTCGGCAGGATTTATCCAGTGGTCGTGCACGCCGTTTACAACTTCCTGGCGGTAGACCTCAAGGTCTTCAAGGCCCCCCGGGAAAGCACGGTGAATTCTCGGTTCCTTGAAAGGGTCATTGACCACCATCATCATAGTGCAGTCTTTGCTGGGAGGATCCCCCGGCTTGTCATACTCGGTCTTTATATCACAACCCTTTTCCCAGGTCTCTATAACCGCTTTTTCCCAGGCTTCCGGGAGGGTGTCGCCTTCAACTCTCAATACAGGTATGTTTCCTTCCATTGATTCCTCCGCGGTTCCGCTAAAACAGGTATAATTATACTGAAAGCGCCGCTTTCTATCAAGAAGAAGTCAGGCCGCTATACTTTATAGGTCCAAACCTTTTTAATGAGTTCCTTTGCCGTCTTTGCCTTTACAAGCGGTTCCGTTATCCACTCCTTGGGAAGATCCTCAGGGTGGCTTGCTCTCAATTCTTTCTCCGGCTTTGCAAAGATGTCATTTTGATAGGTGAAAGGAGCTTTGAGCTTGTAGGGCTTTACCCTGCCAATGTTCTTTACCGCATTTTCCACTCCCTCGCGTATTCTTTTCCTTGACTCATCCTTTGAAAGCGATATCGCGGCGTAACGGGAAAGCCCTTCCTTAACGGGAACGGCAACAATACCGGGAATTATTTTTTTGGCTTCGTTGCAGGCGGCCGTATCTCCGGAGATCATTATTGCCGGAACATCAAAAGCGCCCGCGACAAAAGCGAAAATCGCGAACTCGCCTGCCGGTTTTCCGTTTAACCTGAACTCGCGGCATTCAAGGCACATCGTATGGTATAACACTCCGCCTCTTGTCCTTGCCATGGAGTGCGCGCCTATCATTATCATAGCGTCAAAAGAAGAATCTAAGCCCGGCATAATCCTCGGCCTTCTTGTGCCGTGGACTATCCTGGCCCTGCTGTCCAAGGTTTCCGGGTCAATGGTATAACCCCTGCCGTGCGCGTCATCAATCAGCACTTCATCCGCGCCGCCCAAAAAGCAGCCTTCAACCGCGGCGTTAACCTCTCCCGTCAAGAGCCTCGCGCCCCTCTGCCTCTTTATAATATTGGGCGCGCTTTCATCCGCCCTGTCTTCAAAATCAACTACCCCGGCAACACCTTCGTAGTCCGTCATTATGTATATTTTCATTTATCCCCTCCATTAAATTTCCATGGTATGTCGGAAATAATCATTCCCGCAAAGATCAGCCCTCCGCCAAGGACGCGGACCGGGATTGCTTTTTCTCCGCCGATCGTCCAGGCAAGCGCTGCCGCAAATACCGGTTCCAGAGTGTAAATCAGGGACGCCCTGACTGCATCAACATGTTTCTGCGAAAATATCTGCACCAGAAAAGAAAATATTGTCGGGAGGGCAATCAGAAAGCCGAGTGAAATAACAGCCTTCCCCCAGACGATGGAGAATGAATACCCCATTACCAGCGCCGTTATCAGACTTAGCAAACCCGCGAAGAAGAACTGCTGGAAACAGAGCACAAGCGGGTCCAGCCCTTTCTTTCCGAACTTATCAATGAAGAGAATATGGAACGCGCTTGCGGCTGCGGCAAGCATCGTAAGAAAATCGCCAAGATTTATGGCCTTAAGCCCTTCCGTCAGGAACCACAGGCCCGCAACGTCAATGCCAATGGCAAGCAGCGAGCTTTTCTTAAGCTTCCCGCCGAAAAGCAGTATGGAAAAAATAGGCACAAAGACTACAAACATCGCCGTGATGAACCCGGAATTGGAAGCCGTGGTGTAGACCATTCCGACGCCTTGAAGCACGGTGACCAGCCAGACCGTGAAAGCAAGTATAAACCCTTCCAGGAGATTCCTCATAATGTTCTTTTTGAGAACCACAATTAGGATTGCAACAAAAACAGAGGCAATAAGGAATCTGTAGGCAACCATAACAAACGGATTAACCGTTGAAACAAGGTCTTTTACTATGAAAAACGACGAACCCCAGACCAGGGTAGCCGACAAAAGCATTATGTCGTGGAATCTCCTGCTTCTCATCAAAATCCCTTAAGCCTTAAGCGTTTCGCCCTAATCCGCGTAATCTCTTTTTGAATCCGTGAAATCTTTTAAACTTTCTTGCCGTAGATTTTCTTCAGCAGTTCCGCCGCGGACTTGGCCTTAATCAGCGGGCTTGTGGTCCATTCCTTCGGAAGATTATCCGGATGGCTTGCGTACTGCTCGCCGTTTATAAAAGTCTCAGGCCACAGGTCTTCCTCGTAGGTGAAAGGCGGCATAAGCTTGTAAGGTTTAACTTTGGAAATATCCGCGAGAGAGCGCGCGGCGCCTTCCAGAATCCTTTCCCTCGCGGTTTCAGGGGCAAGAGAAACGGCCACAGTCCTGGCCAGTCCGTCCTTTACGGCCACGCCAGTTATTCCGGGAATTATTCCCGCGGCTTCTCTGCACGCCGCGGAGTCCCCGGAAATAAAGACCATCGGTATATTGAAAGTTCCCGCTTTCAGGGCAAACATCCCGATTTCGCCTATCGGCTTTCCGTTGATTCTTATCTGCCGGACATCCCTTGAACTCATTGTATGAGAGAGCACGCCCCTGTGGGTCCCTATCATTGAATGAGCTCCGACAAACACCACAGCGTCAAAGGAGCCGTCAAGGCCTGCCATCATCCCCGGACGTTTCGTTCCGTGCAATATCTTTGCCCTGCCGTCCAGGTTCTCGTAATCTATGATATAGCCGCCGCCGTGTGAATCGTCTATCAGGACCTCCGAAGCTCCGGCGGAAAAACAACCTTCGACCGCAGCGTTTACCTCTCCGGTCAAAAGACGGCCCTGCTGGGCATGCCGCAGATTATAAGAGGTTTCATTCTTTTCAAGATTCCGGTCAAAATGAACCACTCCTGCCGCGCCTTCAAGGTCTGTCATTATATATATTTTCATTTTCACCTCATATCAATGAGCATCGGGGTCAGGACGTAGTCCTTGCCCGACTGCCTTTTTCTGTAACAGAAGATATAATTCCCGTCCCAGGAATACTCCGGGTAAAGCTCCCAGTCATCCGGCGTTCCGGTAACATTTACAGCTTTTCCGCTCTTTAAGTCCAGGACATAAATATCGCTGTTCTCCTGGTAGTAAACCTTTTCTTCTTTGCCTTTATCATTCTTTTCAAGCTGCGGGTTTAACTCGCCGAAATTGTAGGCAACCTTGCTCCCGTCGGGAGAAAGCGAAAGCCAGGTAGAATCCGCCGTGCCGGCCGGATTGGGCAGAGTCGTAAAATACGCGAGCCTGAAATAGGAACCCTCTTCCGCATCGGCAATTCCGAACTCAAGGGCTTTTGCAACCAGCAGTTTCTTCGAATCAGGATGCCAGAGCAGCCCCTGCGCCCCGTCCGTGAAACTCTTCAGCTTTTCTCCCTCCACGGAATATATCTTAACTTTCCCTTCGGGCTGTTTAACATAGGCTATCTTTTTGCCGTCGGGAGACCACTGCAGGAAGAGCGCGGGATCTTTAGAAAGCAGGCGGTTTCCCGTGCCTTCAAGGGTTATTATGAATACACCTTTGGGGGAAGCATAGGCCAGGAAACGGCTATCAGGAGAAGCACAGACAAATACGGGATTTCCCTCGGTCCGTATCCGTTTTATTTTGCCGCTCTCTATTTCCAGAAAGACGAGAGACCCTGAATCCGTATATGCTATTTTTCTCCCATCTGGGAAAATGCAAAGTTTCTGAAAGAGGTCATTCGTGCTTTTGGAATTGGAGAGTTCCGCGAGTCTCTTTGTTTTTCCTGAGGAAACATCGAGGGTGAATATGCTGCCGGTCTTTTCGGAGATACCCGCGAGCAGATACTTTCCCGGAATCCATTTCATCGCGTCCGCTGAAGCGCTTTTGGGAAGGGGGATTAGATTTTTCTTTTTGACTTCGACTTTTCCGCTGCAAGAAGTCAACATTAGCATTAAAACCAGAAGAGTAATGTATGTTTTCATAACTAATAACCTCTTTGGAATATTGAGGGTGTTCTTCTTGAAAAGTTTGTAAGGTTTGTAAAGTTTTTAAGGTTTATAAGGTAAAATCTAGAACCAGACCATGCCTAACTCCAAGAAAGCGTTTTTCTGGTTCAGATTTTGTTATTGTTTTGCCTTTACTTTACAAACCTTATGAACTTTTGACCTTATAAACTTTTAACCTTTTTTTTCTTTTAATTTTTTGTATTTTTTGAATACCTCAAAAACCAATTCCTTCAACCCCTCCCCCTTCATCGCCGCTATCGGGAAGAGTTTCACCTTCTTCTTCGCCAGGTGTTTTTTGAGCAATTCATAGTTCTTCTTCGCCCCGGGCATATCCAGCTTGTTTGCCGCAACCACCTGGGGTTTTTTCGCTAGCTCTTTGCTGTAGAGCGCCAGTTCTTTGTTGATGTTTGTGTAGTCCTTGACCGGATCCCTTTCCTCCGCAGAAACATCCACCATATGAACAAGAATCTTTGTCCGCTCAACATGGCGAAGAATCTCTCCCCCCAGCCCCGCGCCGGTGTGCGCGCCGTCGATGAGCCCCGGAATGTCCGCCCAGGTAAAACTAACCCCGGCTTCTATTCGGACAACTCCAAGATTAGGCGAAAGCGTTGTGAAAGGATAATTCGCGATCTTGGGATTGGCTTTTGAAATCTTGGAGAGGAGCGTTGACTTACCGGCGTTGGGATAACCGATTATGCCCACATCGGCGATGCTTTTCAGTTCAAGAAAGATTGTCTTTTCTTCGCCTTCCTCGCCGTACTCAAAGGATTTAGGCGCGCGGTTTGTCGAGCATTTATAGGAAGTGTTGCCCCTGCCGCCCTTGCCGCCTTTGGCAATGAGCATTCCTTCGTTCTCGTGAAGGATCTCCCCCAGCACTTCCCCCGTGTCAAAATCTTTTACGACGGTGCCGAGCGGAACCAGAATTGTCATGTCTTTGGCGTTGCGCCCGTACATGTTCTTGCCCATGCCGTGCTCGCCGCGCTCGGCCTCAAAGTGCGGTTTATACCGGAAATCTATTAGAGTGGAAAGTCCGGAATTTCCGACAAGCGTGACACTGCCGCCGTCTCCCCCGTTGCCGCCGTCCGGGCCGCCGAAAGGCACGCCCTTTTCCCTGCGGAAGCTGAGGCAGCCGCTGCCGCCTGTTCCTGCTTTAACGAATATCCTGACTTTATCTATGAACGGATGTTTATCCATGATTATATTGATTTTATCATATATAGAAGGTTTTTACTTCTTTTTCCTGAACCAGCGCGCGGGATTGAGCTTATCCCAGTATTTCTTTACATATTCCTCGCCCACCAGGAACAGGCCTACCCAGAAAAAAAGTTCTGCTACACCCACCGTTAATCCGGAGAAAAAGATCTTGTGTTTCATGGAGATATCAAGAAAATATATGTGAAAAGGGAGATAATACCTTATACAGGAAATTATTATTAAAGCAATCCCGAGCCGGAATTGAATCTTATCCGCTCTCTCGGATTTCGCCTTTATTATTTCAGTTTTTTTCTTCACTTTATTCCCGCCCGCTTTGTTAACACTGATAGAGATTTTAGCAGAATAATTTTACCTTTTCTATGGTTCATTACAAAATACATTGTCATTTTATATTATCTCTGGTATTATTGACCAATGAAAACGATACTGCTTTCAGTCTCATCAGTCTTTCTGCTGGCGCTGGGTCAGATACTTTGGAAAATTGGCACAAACCATGCAGGTTCAGAAATTACGATGAGCAACCTCCTGCCTTCCTTCCTAAAACTTATAACAAATGTCTGGTTCGTCCTAGGCTGTATTGTCTCCCTTGCAAGCTCCGTTCTCTGGTTTGCCGCGCTCTCAACCGGCCCTTTAAACGAAATATTTCCTTTCTACGGCCTTAGCTTTGTCTTTGTCTTTATCCTTTCCTGGCTGATGCTTAAAGAAAAGATAAGCCCGCTGACACTCGGTGGAATGCTGGTTATCTCTATCGGGGTATTTATCGGCGTATTGATGATAGCAAAAGGCGGGGTTCCGAAACCATAAACGCCCTGAAACTTATCGGGATGATAATTAGCCGAACAATGGTCTTCAGGGATAAAAGCAAATGCGTTCAAGAAAAGGAGTAATTATGAAAAAATTAATCCTTTCCGCGATTTCGCTCTCGGTTCTCCTGCTTACTATTTCCTCCGCCGGCGCCGCAACTATTTTAAATCCTTACTACGCGAACCCTACATGGAAACTCTGGGCCACGGATACAACTCCCGTAACTGACGCCGCGCTTTATGCTCCGGGTGAAATCGGAGGCATGTCAACAACCAACCTTACCAACATGTATTACCCCGATGACATTGTAACTCAAGGAAAATACCTTGAGTACCGCAAGGTTGACTGGAGTGGCAGAAAATACGCCGGGTTTTGGGATGATGTTTATTGCAGTGTTGACGGAAATGTCGCGACAAACACCCCGCACAGCTGGCTGCCCGGAGGTTATTACGGGGATCTTACAGGCCTCAACACTATCTGGTTCGGCAACGACTGGTGTTTCCTGGGATACAAAGGCAACATACAGGGCGATCCGGGTATTGACGAGTTTGGGGTCAATTTTACCAGCCAGTCAACAACAATGATGGGCCACGATATTGCGAACAGCGGCTCAAATAGTCAGTACGGCACCACCGGACTTGAACAGTCCTGGTACTTCAAGAACTGTCTTCGCGGCGGAGTTGCGCATATCTCCTATGTGGAAGATAAGCCGACGCAGATGGACGATTATTTTAAGGCTCTTGCTCCCTGCTATTACGATTCTCTCGGCTCCTCCGGGACCGAGGTAAAAGGTTTGCTAAAAATGATCCTGACCGGCAGCTATTTCCAGAAAACCTTTAAGCCTGAACTAAAACGCCAGGGAATATATATAGCAACCCTTCTTTATATTTTCAAGGCGTGCCTCCCTTATGATGTCCCTTACGACAACGAATTGCGTCACAAGGTCTGCTACGCTTCGGACGGCGGCTATGTTCCGGCAGTAAATGCCTACGCGAGAGAGTACCACCTCTATAACGATTCGGCCCATCTTGCGGCGATGATAGCCATGGCAAAGAATATGACGGTCGCTCCCCCGATATCTTTAATCAGAGAGGTGGCCACGCTTGTCGGCACCAAGACATATTTCAACAAGACCTGCGCGCTTTACGAGTACGGGCTAAACCAGGGAGTTCAAGTGCGCGTCTCTGTCTCCGACAGTTATGATATAGCCGGCAGGCCGCTTACCTTTAAGGTCACGAAAATCTGCGGCGGGACACCCCAAACAACCATCGTTGACGAAGGCGGCGGCAACTATCTTATCACCCAGCCTTTCTACGCGGGTCTGCCAAACTCCCGCACATCAATATTGTTTATAGCGAATAACGGAGTCTATGACAGCAACCCCGCGGTTCTGAACCTTTATTACAGCGGCGGCTCAGCCGTTAACCAGAGGCCCATATATACCGGCGAGCAAAATAAGACCGTCTCGCCGGGAGGAACAGTGACCTATAACCTTTCCGCTTCCGATCCCGAAGGGTTTCAGTGCTCTATCTACAAAAAAACTCAGGACTACGGAACCATCAGCGGCAACACCTGGACCTGGACCTGCCCGACAAGCATCTCCCTTGGCCCCAAACTGGTTCCGCTCCTGATAAGCGACGGGACTACCGGCGTGAACAGCACATACCTTACAGTTAATGTCGGTTACAGCGGGTCCACGACCTCGGACGAATTCGCGCAGTTAAAATCCTTCCCTAATCCGGTAAACCTCACGGCCGGCGGCACCGCGAAAGTTATAGGCCTGACCGGAAACTGCGTGGTGACAATATATGACAGCAACGGGACAAGGATCAGGGAGCTAAGGGAAGCAGATCAGCCCGTCCCAAACGCGGGGCAGGTCGAGTGGGACGGAAAGAATGAGAACGGGGAAACGGTCAGCAGGGGAATGTATATGTATGTGGCAACAAGCCCGGCGGGAAGTAAGAAAACGAAGAAGATAGCGATTCTTAAATAAAAGTTTATAAAGTTTGTAAAGTTTATAAGGTTTATAAGGTTTGTAAAGTAAGGGCAGAACATAGAATAACAAAAAACCCTCCCGAAACCAAGGAGGGTTTTTATTTGTTTTTATCTTGCTCCTACTTTATAAACCTTATGACCTTAAAAACCTTACAAACTTTTTTTAATTAAACTTAAACCCGCAAGTGTCTTTGGTCAACAATTCCTTTCCGGTTCTTGGATACTTTCTGCAGTTTAGCGGCCTTACAGAGTGTATCGTGCAATAAGCGTTTCCGTCCTTCTGAACTCCGAGGAAAAAACATTTATTGGGCAGGCTGCAGCACTTCCCGCACCTCGCGCACGCACCCATTCTGCTTTTTGAGACCGGCAGCACGCTTGTAAATGTGCGTATGAACTTCGCTGTATAATTATTTTTCATATTAATCCCATTGGGTTTCTAGCGCTTAAAAACCTTTTCGTAAACTTCCGAGTATTTTTTAAATGTTACATAGTTTCTTACAGCGTTGCCGTTACCTGCCAGAGACTCATCAGAAAAATCGCACTTTCTGGAGTCCCAGGTAAGGTGAGTGCCGTCGCTGATCAAAGTGCCATCCCACTTCTCCGGCTGCCGCTTAATTATTTCGCCGTAAAGTTCAATAAGCGGCACCTGCTTCTCGGCGGCTATTTTCCTTATTTCATTATTGTATTCCGCAACCAGCTTCAGCTTGTTCCTCTTCGGAGGTATAGTGGATATTATTGCCACGGTGCCGTGCTTCAGTATCCTGTCTATTACCAGCCTCATATTGGCATCATAACCCGTGTCCTGAGGGGAACCGCCTTCAAGGTCATTGGTGCCGAACATTATTACGCAGGTTTCGGGGTTCTGCCGTTTCAAGATGAAAACATCAAGGCTCCCCATCCCGTTCTTCAGCGTCCAGCCTTTCATATTGCCGAAACCCTGCCCCTTGACCAGCCAGGAGCCCGGATCAATATAGGCTTTTACCGCTTGCAGGTCAAAATCCGGCGCCGCTGAAACATACGCCGCGCCGTCCCAGAAATTTTCATCCATGGTTATGGAATCGCCGAGCAGCCTCACGCTTCCGGCCTGCCCGGAATATTTCGCGTGGACCTGCTTCATAGGAAAGACCCAGTAATCGTCCGCGGCGAAAGCCGCCGCGGCGATCACCAGGGTAAGGAGCGTATTAAGCGTTCTTTTTAACATAATTCATCAGGCCGCCGGCATTAATCAGCTCCTGCATGAATTTCGGGTAGGGCGCCACCTTGTATGATTTGCCGGTGGTCTTGTTGTTTATCACGCCGTTCTCAAGGTCAACCTCTATTGTGTCTCCTTCTTTGATGTCGCCGGCTGCCTCGGGGGATTCCACGATTGAAAAGCCCATATTGAAAGAGTTCCTGTAGAAAATCCTCGCGAAACTCTTGGCAATTACACAGGCAACACCTGACTCTTTAAGGCAGATGGGCGCGTGTTCCCTGGAGGAGCCGCAACCAAAGTTCTTGCCGCCGACGATGATATCTCCCGGCTTCATCTTTTTCATGAAGTCCTTGTCAATATCTTCCATCGTATGCTTGGCAAGTTCCTTCGGGTCAGAAGTGTTCATATATCTTGCCGGGATTATCTCGTCCGTGTTAACATCATCTCTGAATTTCCATACTTTTCCCGTAAATTTCATACTCTTATCCTCCATTTCAATATATTTCTCTCTCCTTTTAAGGAGAGAGACAGAGAGAGGTTAAAATTGCTTTTTAAACCTGATAAAACCAATTATCGCATCAACAACATCTTCCGGGTAGTTCAAAACATCGTCGCTGCTGAATCTTATCAGATCTATTCCCTCTTTTTTTATAATGCTCTCTTTAAAACCGTCTCTACGAAGAACTCCGGGCAATTTGTGAATACCACCGTCTATCTCAATTCCAAGCTGCTCTTCGGGACAGTAGAAATCCAGAACAAAACCTTTCAAAAAGTGCTGCCGCCGGAACTTCAGATGTGCAACTTTGCGGTTACGCAGTATTCCCCAAAGTGTTTTTTCGGCATCCGTTGCATAACGCCTCAAAGCTCTGCACAAATTGTTCTTCTTGCTGTACGGCGTGTTACCCTCACCTTATTCCTCTCCCTGAAGGGAGAGGAACTTTAATGTAATTCTTCCGGTCCCGAAATCTTTCCCGTCACAGCCGAAGCTGCGGCTATCGCGGGGCTTGCGAGATACACTTCCGATTTTGGGTCGCCCATTCTGCCCACGAAGTTTCTGTTCGTGGTAGCCACAGCGCGCTCGCCCGCGGCAAGGATGCCCATATGCCCGCCAAGGCACGGCCCGCAGGTCGGAGTGGAAACAGCCGCGCCCGCGTTCACAAAGATCTCGGTCAGCCCTTCCTTGAACATCTGCATGAAGACCGCCTGGGTAGCCGGTATCACCAGCATCCTGACAGTTGAATGAACTTTTTTGCCCTTTATAATCTTAGCAGCAAGGCGCATATCTTCTATCCTGCCGTTTGTGCAGGAACCGACAACAACCTGGTCTATCTTTACATTGCCGACTTTGCTGAGCGGCCTGGCATTGGAAGGCAGATGAGGGAAAGAAACAGTCGGCTCTATCTTTGCCGCGTTGTATTCCCTGACATCCACATACTTCGCGTCCTTGTCGGAAGCGAAAAACACCGGCTTCCTCTGGGACCTGCCCTTGAGGAACTCTTTTGTTATTTTGTCCGGAGCGATTATCCCGTTCTTGCCTCCCGCTTCAATGGCCATATTGCACATTGAGAGGCGCCCTTCCATGGAAAGGTTTTCTATCGTATCGCCGCAGAACTCCATAGAACGGTAGAGTGCCCCGTCTACCCCGATATCGCCTATAAGATGAAGAATCAGGTCTTTTCCTGTAACCCATTTCGAGAGTTTGCCTTTGAAGACAAACTTCATGGCTTCCGGAACCTTAAGCCAGGCCTTGCCGGAAATCATTGCCGCCGCGAGATCGGTACTGCCGACGCCAGTGGAAAAAGCGCCGAGCGCGCCGTAGGTGCAGGTGTGCGAGTCCGCGCCAATTATCGCGTCGCCTGCCGTTACTATTCCCTGCTCGGGAAGGAGAGCGTGTTCCACGCCCATCTTGCCGACTTCAAAGTAGTTTTTCAGTTTCTGCTCTTTCGCGAACTCGCGGAGCACCTTCGCCTGCTCAGCCGACTTTATGTCCTTGTTCGGCGTAAAGTGGTCCGGGATCAGGCAAACCCTGTCCTTGTCAAATACTTTCTTTGCTCCCGCGTTTTTAAATTCGCTAATGGCAATCGGTGCGGTGATATCGTTCCCGAGGACTATATCCAGTTTTGCCCAGATCAGGTCCCCCGGCTTGACCTCTTTTTTACCGGCATGCGCCGCAAGTATCTTTTCCGTTATCGTCATCCCCATGTTATATCTCCTCTTGTTAACATTATGAATGTTTTTTCTATGCGCCTCACGTTATAAACGTTATTCTGCTATGCCGGACGGAGTCCGGCATGAATAATATCTTACCTCTCAGAACAAGACGCACGAAGTGCGGCTTATTCTGCCATGACAGACGTAGTCTGGCATCAATTATATCCTTCCTTACAGAACAAGACGCACGAAGTGCGGCTTATAAACTTTTAGATCTTTACTTTCTTCGCCCTCTCTATTTTCGAAAGCGCATCTAAATACGCCTTTACTGAAGCCTCTATTACATCCGTCGAAATACCCCTGCCGTTTACTTCGGTCTCTCCCTTCCGTATCCTGACGCTTACCTCTCCCATTGCTTCTTTGCCTGAGGTGACCGAACGGATCTGATAGTCCAGCAGCTTGACATCTTTTTCGCCAAGTATCTCGTTTACCGCCTTGTAAGCCGCGTCAACCGGCCCGTCGCCGATGGCCGCTGCCTGTTCAAGCTTGCCTTTCACCTTTATCCTGACTGTTGCTGTCGGAACCATCTTGTTGCCGGTCGCGACATAGATGTAGTCGAGGTGATAGATTTCTTCCGTTCCCTTCTTCCCGACGGATTCCATAAGCGCCATAAGGTCATCGTCAAAAACCTCTTTCTTCTTATCGGCAATTTCCAGGAATTTACCGTAGAGTTCCAGTATCTCGGCGTCGCCAAACTTAAAACCAAGTTCCTCGAGGCGGTGCTTCAGCGCGTGCTTGCCGGACCTGGCGGTGAGCACTATCTCGTGCCCGATAATGCCGATGCTTTTCGGCGTCATAATCCCAAAGGTTGAATCATTCTTGAGTATCGCGTCCTGGTGAATACCGGAAGCATGGGCAAAAGCGTTCTGCCCGACAATGGCTTTGTTCACCTGAACGGGAATACCGGTAAAACGCGTCACCATCTTGGAGGTCTTGAATATCTCCTCGGTCTTGATGTTCGTGTCTATTTTGTAGATATCCTTTCTGACCTTGAGGGTCATCACGATTTCTTCAAGTGAAGCATTGCCCGCGCGTTCCCCGAGCCCGTTTATGGTACACTCTATCTGCCTTGCGCCGGCCTGAATTGCTGCAAGCGAGTTCGCGGTCGCTAGCCCCAGGTCATTGTGGCAGTGCACTGCAATTATAGCCTTGTTCACGTTCGGCACAGTATTCATAAGCTTTTTTATGAGGTTTCCGTACTCGCCCGGCTCAGAATAGCCCACGGAATCCGGAATATTGATAGTGGAAGCTCCTGCGCGGATAGTCTCTTCAACTATCTTGCAAAGATAATCAAAGTCCGTCCTCGTCGCGTCCATTGCCGAATATTCCACATCGGGGCAAAGGTTTCTCGCGAGCTTTACCGCCTCAATGGAGCGCCTGAGCACCTCTTCACGGGTCGTGTTGGTGATGAACTTCACATGAATATCCGAGGTCCCGATGAAGGTATGTATCCTCGGATGCTTCGCAGGCTTGACTCCTTCCGCGCAGGCCTCGATATCCTTTTTTACGGCCCGGGCAAGACCCGCTATCACAGGTTTCTTAAGCGCCTTCGATATTTCTTTCACCGACTCAAGATCTCCAGGCGAAGATATGGGAAACCCTGCTTCTATGACATCAACATTCAGCCGTTCCAGTTGTTTCGCTATTTCAAGTTTTTCCACCCTTGTAAGAGAAGCTCCCGGGACCTGTTCCCCGTCGCGGAGCGTCGTGTCAAATATGAGGATTTTGTCAGCCATTTTGTTTTCTCCTTTTTAACTTCTGCCTTCTCGCCTTAAGCAGTTCATAACCCGCCTTGATTAGGTTCCACAAGACATAGCCGGTGCACAAGAGGAAAGCGGATACTTCAAATTTTACAAACAGTACAAAGAGAGCGCACATCGAGGCTGCCAGCACCGCGAACCTGATTCTCTCTCTCACCAGAAAATATTTGAATGAACTGAATTTGACGTTGCTTATCATAAGCACCGCCAGGAGTATCATAAGAGCCGGTATCACATAATGTTGAAAAGTGGTAATGTTCTCCGAATACCAGTCAAGCGCCTTGTCATAAAAGAGCCTCGGCCCGTTCGCGTAGTAAACATCAAACCACTGCGAAAATATAACGTAAGAGACCAGCACGGAAGCCGCGGCCGGTATGGGAAGCCCCTTGAATATCCTGGGATCGCCCGCTCCGGAATTTGTGAGCACGTTGAATCTTGCCAGCCTGAAAGCGCCCGCGAAAATAAATATCGAGGCGAGAGCAATTCCGATGGGGCCCTGGTAGCGCAGCACTACAACATACATCAGTATCGCCGGGGCAACACCGAAAGAAACCACATCAGACAGCGAATCATATTCTATCCCGAACTTTCCCGCGGTATTGGTAAGGCGCGCCGCCATGCCGTCAAGCACATCAAAGACCATCGCAAGCAGTATAAGATAGCAGGAGGTCACATAGGGAATAAAAACATGCTGGCTGCTTCCGGGCGGCGGGAGGACCAGTTTGAAAGAGTCATAGATAGCGAGAATAATCGCTATAACTCCGCAGACGAGATTCCCCGTAGTGAGCAGTGTCGGGAGCAGCGGTATTTTTTCCGTTTTCACGGTCTTTCTTGCCACCTTGTCCGTCCTTTAATACTTCGCTATTTTTGTAAGCCCGCCCTTTACCTTTGAATCAACATCCACCAGCAGTTCGCATTTTGCCGGCAGGTAAATATCAACCCTGGAGCCGAACTTTATTATGCCTAAACGCTCGCCGATTCCAAGCTGCTTCCCGGCTTTAACCCAGGAAACCGGCCTCTGGGCGATAATCCCTGAAATTTGCTTTATTACCACTGGTATCTCGCCTTCTATATAGTATACATTATGCCTGTTCTTTTCCGAAGATTCCCCGAGAAACGCAGGCAGTACCTTGCCTTTTACATGCTCTATTTCTAAAAGATTTCCCGCCACCGGCGCCCTCTGAACATGAACATTGAAGAGAGACAGAAAAATGCTGATTCTCTTAGCCTTTCCGGGAATCCCCCGGATTTCGGCGTCTTCGTCTACAAGATCCACAACACCGTCCGCTGGAGAGAGCACATCTCCCTTTGAAGTTTCCGCGTTCCTTTCCGGGTCGCGGAAAAAACTTAAAACTATCACCATTAACAACAGCGCTATTCCGAGCAGCCAGCCTAAAATCCACTGCTGGCGGTACTTCAATAATGTCACGCCGAAAACAAGCGACAGCAAGCCAAAGGCAAAGACGAACAACACCGCGCCCAAAGCTTCTTTAAACGCGATCTTTGGCTTCAGAAAACTTATCAGCCATGCAAGCAGAAGCCCGCCGAAAGCGGTCACGCCGAGGCCTATCGCTATTTTTAAAACCGTTCCTGTAAGTATTTTTGCGAGCATGCTTTCCCCATTAAAAAAGGCGCGGACCCTGATGGACCCGCGCCTTCGATTGAACCTTCTTACTTTTTGAGCCAGTCCATCATCGCGCGCAGGTCCTTCCCCACTTTTTCAATCAAGTGGGCGTCGTCTTTCCGCATCAAAGCGTTGAAGACCGGGCGGTTGACCATATTCTCAACCAGCCATCTATTCGCGAACTCGCCTTCCTGTATCTCGGTGAGCATCTTTTTCATTTCTTTCTTGGTCTCTGCCGTCACAATCCTCGGGCCGCAGACCAGGTCGCCGTACCTTGCGGTCGTGCTGACATTCCTTCTCATGCCCTGTATGCCGTGCTCAACCATAAGATCGCAGATGAGCTTGAGCTCGTGCAGGCATTCAAAGTACGCTATCTCGGGCTGATATCCTGCTTCAACGAGAGTTTCAAATCCGGCTTTGACAAGCGCGGAAGCGCCGCCGCAGAGAACTGCCTGCTCGCCGAAAAGGTCCGTCTCGGTCTCTTCTTTAAAAGTTGTCTCAAGCACTCCGGCCCTGGTGGCGCCGATGCCCTTCGCATAAGCGAGAGCGGTGTTCTTCGCCTTGCCTGAAGCATCCTGGTAGATCGCGATAAGCGCCGGAACGCCCCTGCCTTCTTCATACTGGGTGCGGACCAGATGGCCCGGGCCCTTGGGGGCTATCATAATAACATCAACATCCTTGTTCGGCACGATCTGGTTGAAATGGATATTGAAACCGTGCGAGAAAACAAGGGTTTTGCCTTTCTTCATATATTTCTCGAAAGAGGTCTTGTAGATCTTCGCCTGGAGGTCATCCTGGGTGAGAATCTGGATAAGGTCGGCCTTCTGGGCCATCTCTTCCGCGGTTACTATTTTAAACTTTGCTTTCTTTGCCGCTTCGTAGGCATCCGTTCCGGGAAGCTCGCATATAATTACGTCAATGCCTGAATCCCTGAGATTCAGAGCCTGCGCGTGCCCCTGATTTCCGTAGCCGATGATGCCGACGGTCTTTCCCTTAAGAAGCTTAATGTCTGCGTCTTTCTCGTAATACGCTTTCACCATGATAATTCTCCTCCTAAAATTGAAAAGGGCCTGTACCGGCCCCTTTTATTAGCGCCAATAGCGAAATGCTCAAGTATTATATAGCAAAATTGCCGGGGTAGTCAAGAAAGAAAACCCTTCAAAACATATTGATTTTAATGCATTCTGCCGGTTATTGCTTCCTCAGGCAGTGGGGCAGGCTGCCTTTCTGCTTATGGTGCAGCACGCACTCGCAACATTTACCCTTCCGCTCGCACTCGCCCTTACAGGTGCAGTTTTTCACGTTTTCTTCTTTCCTGCATTCCATAGCACTCCTTTTGCATCCGCTTATGCCCATTGTTTCTGCTCTTGTTTTTGACTTTACTTTACAAACCTTATGAACCTTACAAACCTTATAAACTCTTTAGGTCGATCTTGTTGGGTAAAGGACAAACCCTATGTGCCCACTTATCCTCCAGATACTTAGACCGCCCTGAGCCCGCCTTATACATCTTGTAATGCACCGGGTTCTTGTCCGCGTAATCCTGGTGATATTCTTCCGCCGGATAGAACTCTTTTGCCTTAAGTATCTGCGTGACGACCGGCTTATCGAACATCCTGCTGGCGTCTATGGCCTTCTTTGAAGCTTCGGCAATTTTTTTCTGTTCTTCGTTCATGTAAAATACCGCGGTGTGGTACTGGCTGCCTCTGTCGGCAAACTGCCCGTCCGAATCCGTCGGGTCTATCTGCTGCCAGAATTTATTCAGGACCTCAAGATAAGAAACTTTCCCGGGATCAAAGGTTACTTCAACCCCCTCATAGTGGCCGGTTGTTCCTGTGCAAACCTCTTCGTAGGTCGGATTTGCTTTTGCCCCGCCCGTATAACCTGAAACGGCTTTTATAACTCCCGGCATATGCGCGAAAGCGGATTCCACGCACCAGAAGCAGCCGCCTGCGAATATTGCTCGTTCGGCATTTTTCGGCATAATTTGCTCCTTTGGCAGCGGCGCCTGCCCTGCTGAACAACCGGAAATAAAGACGAGCGCCATGACCGCAAGAATCGTGTTTTTCATATTCACTTCCTCCTGACGCTGTCGCCTCTTCCTTTCCCGACAGTCCTTCCAACCGACTCAATGCGCCTCACGAGACAGGGATAGCAGTCCCGCGTTCCTTCGTTGGTGCAGATCTTGTCCGGATAAATTTCGTAGAGCTTGCGGAATTCCGACGGAGAAACATTTGGCATAATAACATTCGCCCCGCACTGAAGCGCCTTCTCTCTTCCGAGCGGATCCATAGTCCCCGCCGCGGTCGTTGCCGGCATGTGGGTATTAAGCGTTACTATCCTGGCAAGCGCCAGAGTCTTGAGCATTTTTTCTAATGCCGGTTTTTTAACTCCTTTAAGCGGAGTCTCAGGATGAGGCAAAAAGACGCTGATGCTTACCATATCAAGTTCAAGTTTTTTGCAGAGCAGGATGTCGTCCGCGAGGTCTTCGTCCGTCTGCCCGGGAAAGCCCACAAGATTTCCCGACCCCGCCTGGAATCCGAGTTTCTTCAGGTTCTCAAGACATTTGAGGCGGTCTTTCAGCTCGCTCCACGGGCGGAACTTCTTATAGAGTTTTTCGTTTGAGGTTTCGAACTTGAGGAGGTATCTGTCAGCCCCCGCTTCGCGGAGGGCCTGGTAGTCGTCAAAGGGAAGCTCTCCTACTGAAAGCGTCACTGCCATTCCCCTTCCGCTTATCTCCCTGACGATGGAGCAGAGCTCCTTTACAGGGACAGGGCTTCCCTCTCCCGATTGAAGAACCACCGTGCCTATTTCAAACTCTTTTGCCACAGCAACGGATTCCATTATCTCTTCGCGGCTGAGCGTGTACCTGGAAAGCTTTGTATTTGATACGCGAAGCCCGCAGTAGTGGCAATCCCTCGCGCAGATATTGGAAAACTCTATAATGCCGCGAAGATATACGCAATCTCCCATATATTCGCGCCGCACCGCGTCGGCCTCGGCAAAAAGAGCGGCAACTTTTGCAGGGTCGCTTTCCTTGAGCCTTTGAGCCAGTATGTCTTTTGAGTAATTGCTCATATTAGATTATCGCAAAATCCCCGCACGGCTTCCATGATATATGCCCTATTTGGAAAGCGCCTTTAGCTTTACTATTTCCGCGGCTATCTGCTTTCTCCAGGCGATGGCGTCGTATTCATTCTTATCCGCGGTTCCGCCCATATCGGTCGCTCCGCAATAGCTGTCCGTTTTCTCTTTGATTGCCGAAAGCAGGGACGCCGCCTTTTTGGCCGCGGACTTTTGCGCCGCGGTTCCGGCCGACGCTTTCTTTATCTCCTGTTCCAGCGTATATATGTAAGCGTGGTCGTCTATTCCCTCGGAACACCATTCATAGTTCGGGCTCGGAATCAGCTCTCCTTTCAGAGGATAAACTATTCCGGCATAAGGATCTCCCGCCCTGCAAGTGCTCCAGGTCGTCGGCTCCCTTGAAGAATTTTCGTCCCAGCAGGTGTAAGCCCATTCTATCCTGCCGCGCGAGCCGTTCTTCCACATGACAAACCCGAATGACGCGCGCGATCTTCCGCTGTTGTAGAACCAGAGCGGCTTATTCAGCTCCCGTGTTCTGGCCATAATTCTCGCGTTATAAGGCCCGCAGTGAGGGGCAAGAATATCAAACATATCGGCAATGGAAATATAATCAACCTTGCCGTCGTTGTCGCGCATCGGATCGTTCCACAGCACTGCGTCCGGCACCTGCCTCGCGAGTTTCACCAATTTAGAGGCTGACGAGAGGTTACGGCTCGGATCTTCTTCTCTTATCTCGTCCGCAAGATGAAAGTAAATCTTTATGCCCTTCTTCTTTGCCCAATCATTGAGCTGCTTTATTCCGTCAACATAGGCGGAATTGAACTCATCAGAGAACTGCTCGACATTTCCAAGGTGCGGCGCGCTCATAAGGTTTAGGTGTCCGGCGAAGCCGTATTTTTTCACAAGCGCGGCGGCCTTATCCAGTTCGGAAAAATCTATTTTGCACTTTCCGCCTGTGACCTCAGGCGCTACGCCGGGAAACCCGTGAATGGAATTATTCCCGTGTTTCGCGTAATCCGCGAACGCGGCATCGGTAAAGTTCATAGCGAACCAGCCGAACTGCATGCCGGAATCGCGGACGAGTTTAAAGGGCAAGACTTCTACAGCCAAAGGGATTTTAAGCGCCTGTTTTTCTCCGGCTTTAAGCGTTATTTCCGCGCTGTATTTTCCGGGCAACGCGTCTTCCGGTGTCTCAAGAGTTATCCAGAGCTGGCGGGTTACCCCCTTGTAAAGCTTTACGGGATTTTGTTTTATTATCATCTCGGGGCGAAGCTGCGAGACTCCGAAATCAACAGCCTTTATCAAGTGCTTCACGGCGCGAAGGTCAAACGCTGATGCAGGTATGACAGACCCGCCGCATTTGGCATCGCTCACGCTCACCGTCACATCCAGATCTTCAAGCGGAACAAGGCCTACAGTCACCGGCTCCCGTTCTCCCGGGGTCGTCTGTATCTCAAAACCACTCAGGCCAAGTTCCAATTTATTTGGGTTTGAATTAAAATAGACCGGGCACATATATTGCCTGTTAAACGCGACGAATCCGCGCGCTTTGTCGTCCGCGGAAGGCTCAACCGCGGGATTGTCCTGCTTTACATCGCTGAGATAGAATTTATCTATGCGAAGGCTTAGCCGGAGGGTGCTTCGCAAGCCCTCAGAGAGCATTTCATTCGCTTCTTTTTTATACCCGGGTTCAAGTTCAGTTGCAGCAGAAACCAATAAAGGAAAAAACATTAATAACGCGCATGCAGCTTTTCTTAATGACTTCATTTTACCTCCGTCTTGCTGAAAAACACTTCGCGCCGGCATATTTTGCGTGTTGACATAACGGAGAATCCAGACTGCAGGCGTATATCTTCGGAAGAACTGCCGATCATGACTTTGTACTTTCCTGCTTCAACAACGAAATCCATTTTATCGTCATAGAACGCGAGTTGTTCCGGATTCAAGTTTATCTTTATTGACTTTGTCTGCCCCGGCGCGAGCTTAACCTTTGCAAATCCTTTTAGTTCTTTAACCGGGCGGATTACGCTTGCTACTTTATCCGCGATATAAAGCTGGGCGGTTTCCGAGCCAGCCTGTTTTCCGGTATTCTTTACCTTAAACGATACTGAAAGTTCTTCCCTTCCCTTTATAGCCTTCGCGCTGAGTTTCAAGCCGGAGTAAGCAAAAGAAGTATAGGAAAGGCCGTGCCCGAAAGGATAAAGAGGCAGGGCGTCGTTATCAATATATTTTATCCTGCAGGAACGCTTCCTGCTGTAATGAACCGGGGCCTGCCCTCCCGCTTTCGGAAGAGAGACGGATAGCTTGCCGGAAGGATTGAGGTCTCCGAAAAGGACATCCGCGACCGCCTGAGCGCCTTCATCGGCGGGATACCACGCGGAAATAATTGCGTCACATTTGCTTTCAATCTTTCCGAGGGCCAGCTGGCGGCCGGATAGGTATACCAGAATAAGCGGTTTCCCGAACTTCTTTAATTCGGCAAGCAGCTCCGCCTGAACACCGGGAAGCTCAACTTCCGTCCTGTCGCAGCCCTCCCCGGAAATCCCTCTGCCAGCGTTGCTTGAAAACTCGCCCATTACCGCGACAATTACATCAGCCCTGCTTGCAGCGCGAAGAACTTCGCCGAAACCTTCTTTATCCTTCTCAAGGAAACCGCAGCCCTTCGCGAAGAGAATCTCTGCTTTGCGGGCAGCCTTCTCTTTAATTGCCTGCAAAATACTCTTAGTCCATTTTTTCGCGGGTTCTTCTCCGAGATTGTAGTGGGCGAAATAATGGTAATCCCCGTAAAGATTTCGCGCTGAATCGGCGTTCGGGCCGATTACCGCTATTGTTTTTGTTTTCTTTGAGAGCGGGAGCGCGTTCTTTTCATTCTTCAGGAGCACCAGGGATTCTCCTGCCGCACGCAGGGCCAGCTTCCTGTCTTTTTTGTTGTTCATATTATTCAGCCCGCCGGTCCTGACATACGGGTTCTCAAAAAGCCCGAGCAGGAATTTCACCCGCAGCTGTCTCTCCACGGAAACATCTATATCAGATTCCTTAACGCGTCCGTCGTTCACGCCCGCCTCAAGCCCTTTGTAAAATCTGAGCACAGGATATTCTATATCCAGCCCGGCGTTAAACGCCTTAATTCCCGCTTCGTTCTCGTCCTTGGCGGTATACTGGAAATTCCAGAGCTGGTCTATTGCGTTATAGTCCGATACGACAAACCCCTTGAAACCCCATTCTCCGCGAAGGACCTCAGTCAGGAGCCAGCGCGACTGCGCGCAGGGAATGCCGTCAATGTCGGCGTAGGAGTTCATTATAGACCAAGCGCCGCCTTCTTTTACTGCCGCCTCAAAAGGGAAAAGATAATCTTCGCGGAACTCCCGCGCGGGAATCATGGTAGTTCCGACATTCCTTCCGCCCTGTGAAGCGCCGTAACCGGCAAAATGCTTAGGAGTAGCAATGAGCCCGGCCTTGAGGCTTTTCCCCTGCAAACCTTTAATCACTTCAACCCCGAGTTTTGCGGAAAGATACGCGTCCTCTCCAAAAGATTCTTCGACCCGCCCCCACCTAGGCTCCCGGGAGATATCAAGCATCGGAGATAACCCCTGGTGCACGCCGTTAGCGCGGGCGACTTTTCGGACTGAATCGCCTATGGAGCGCAGAAGTTCCGGGTTGAAGGTGCAGGAGAGGCCGATTGCCTGGGGGAAACTCACGGAATTATAGATCATATACCCCGCCAGCGTCTCTTCGTGCATAATGGCCGGTATTTTCAATCTTGTTTTTGTAAGCAGGAGTTTCTGAAGGCGGTTGCGGGCTTTCGCGGATTCCGCCGGAAGCGTGCCGAGGATGGTGCGCCCCACCGTTCCTATCTGCCCGATGCCTTCTTTACAACTCTTCAGGAATTCCTTCTCAATCACCGCGTTTTTCGTGATGAAACTCTTCGGGTCTATTGAGGCAAGCTGGGCTATTTTTTCCTTGAGCGTCATGCGGGACAACAGGTCTTTTACGCGCGCTTCAACATCCAGCTTCGGGTTTTGATAAGGAAACCTTCTCATACATTCTCCTTTTTTTAGCTTGCGTTAGCGGCTTTTCGGGGGTTTGATGGAACAGGAAACTATTCTTCGAGTTTTTCGGCGAGTTCCCTTACATTCTTCTTTATTATATCGGCAGTCTCTTTTCCCAGCCGGTTAAACTCTTCGTTCTTTGTTTTAAGCAGCCCGTCTATTTTGAGGCCTTCCATCCAGGTTGAGATGTTGAACGCGAGCCGGCTGAACTTGTCCTGTTTCACCGATTCCAAAAGAATTAGTTCGGTCTTACCTTCTATGCCCGATGCCACTTCCTCCAATTCAAGACGGGGCGGCAGCCTTACCATTTCGAAATCCTTCTTCTTCTTTCTGAAAATATCTTTCATGCGGTCAACGTTTTTCGCAAGGTCCAGCATGAGGTAAGACATGACTTCCCAGTAGTCCATCTCTTCGTCGCGCGAGTGCTCGGCGCACGCGACAAAAAGATCGGAAGCGGCGGCAAAAACCGCTTTCATCCGTATAAACACCGCGACCGTTTCCTGTTCGTCTTCCCATTTCATACAAATAGGTTATAGTAAACCGGAAAAATAGTCAAGCGAAGACGGGCAGGTATTCCAAAAAAAAGGGGCCCGAAACCGGGCCCCGAAAACTTTTCAGCAAGGCGTGATTACTATTCTTCTTCGTTAACCAGGTAAAGGTTGCCGAAATAATACTCGTGCTTAGCATCGCCGGTAAAGAACTGAAGAACCTGCATATTTTTCATATCAAGCGGCCTGCTGGCATAGGAACAATACAGCCCCTCAATATTTATGTGAACATCCTTGTTTTCACCGGGTTTAAGCGTGGTGTTGGCTTCTACATAATTCCTGGACCATTTCGCGTAAGATTCTTTGTCTCCGATAAGCACTCCCAGCTTAAGCGGCTTATCTTCGGCAAGAAAAACATTGAATACCACATAATTGAACGGCGTCCAGTCAACATTCTTGCTCAAGCCGTTTATGCCCCCCCCCGCTTGCCACCATCTTCATCCTCATCTTTTCTTTGCCGGTCAGGTGTTCTTCGCTGAGAGACTGTTCCCCGTAAACATTATTGAACTGCTCCCCTTTCGCAAAATTCACCAGAACAACTTTTTTTGCTTTATCTCCGCCTTTTGCCTCTTCTTTCTTGGGCGCTGCGGCACCTTCTGCCAAAACCAGCCCGCAGCCGAACATTACCAACAGGACAGCAAGCAGTATCTTCTTCATAGTTCCTCCTTTTCGGGAATACACCGCATTCTAATATTTTGACGCAGACAATTCAATCCTATTCTTCAGGCTGTCAAACAGGGTCCTTTACATAGGAGCCGCCCCTGCAGAATTTCAGATAATTCAAGGCGTGAACCTGCCCCGTCATCTCAAGGTCATCTTTATAGACCGGGTCGTGCCAGCCTTCTATATCTATGCTCCCCTTATAGTCATTCTGGCGGAGAATGGTGATAATATCAGCCCAGTTTGAATCCCCAAAACCCGGGGTGCGGTGGTAAGCGAACGCCTTCGGCCCGGCTATTCCGTGCTCCCGTATAATGTCATGGCAGACGGTCGCATCCTTTCCGTGCAGGTTAAAAACCTTCTTTACCCATTTACGCAGCTGCGGTATCGGGTCAATAAGTTTGACCAGCTGATGGGCCGGCTCCCACTGAAGGCCGATATTGTCCGCCGGGAGCGCGTCAAACATCAACTCCCAGGCGGCGGGAGTGATGGCAATGTTCCAGTCCCCGCTTTTCCAGGTTCCGCCCATTTCGCAGTTCTCAAAAGCAATTCTCACGCCGTTGTCTTTCGCTCTTTTTGCCAGAGGCCCAAAAACTTCCTTGTATCTGCCGATGCTCTCTTCTATCGTCTTTCCCCGGAGGCGGCCGGCAAACCCGCAGACTATATCGCAGCCGAAATGCTTCGCGTTGTCAATCAGAAGTTCGAAGGATTTCAATGTTTCCAGGTCCTTGGGGCCGCTTTCAAGCGGGTTGCCGTAGACGCCAAGCGCGCTTATTATAACTCCGCTGTCTCCGAGAACCTCTTTTATCTCAAGAGCTGTTTTTTTCAGGTCCAGCGCAAGTACGCTGTCTCCGCAATGCAACTGGAAGCTTTCAAATCCCAGGGGCAGCAACGCCTTGACGCGCGCGGCCGAGGGGGCGGTCAAAGTGCCTATTCTGAGGATTTCATTGGTGAACTTAGGCATATAAGGATCTCCTTTTGCCGAAGAAACTGCAGTATTTTGTTATTTTACTACCGCGAGTTTCATTCTGCAATCACATTAATGAGGCGTTTTCCCGTTCCTTGACCCTTTGGGGTATAAATGCTATAATCCTTTTGGTTTTTAGTTCCTACTGGCGGGTAGTCTAATGGTGGGACGCCTGCCTCTGGAGCAGGAAGTTGAAGGTTCGAGTCCTTCCCCGCCAGCCATGAACCATTCACTCACTCGCGTTAGTGTTGAATAGTGAATGGTTCATGCCATGTACCCGAGCATAGCGAGTGGTACATGGCCATTGTGGAGTCGTTCGTTCAGGTTCATGGCACGCCATACTCCATAACCAATCTATTCGAGTGGTTCAGGGCCTATTGCTGAATATCTCGCCTAGTGATGATAGTAAAGGCGAATGGTTCTTGCCCTGAACCCGAGTGCAACCTTTAGTCCAGTACCCGAACGCAGTGAGTGGTACCGGAGAGTGGTTCAGGGCCTATTGCTGAATATCTCGCCTAGTGATGATAGTAAAGGCGAATGGTACATGCCGTCAAAGCAGCTCACCTTCTGAAAAGGCAGGCTAAATGAGCAAAAACAGCATCTCCTCATTTTTTCAAGCTCCTTTCGGGCAAAAACCCATTCTTAAAGACAGCGCCGCTTCCCGCATAGATAAAAACCTTTTTGGGACTTCCGACAAAAAAGAAGCCAAAAAAACCGCCGAACGAATCCTGGAAAAAGATCTTGAAAAGTTACACGACGCCCAGAGCCTTCTTTACGCCAACAACCTTCATTCCATTCTTGTAATTTTTCAGGCAATGGACGCCGCCGGAAAGGACGGAATGATAAGCCATGTCATGTCCGGCTTAAATCCGCAGGGCTGCCAGGTCTACAGTTTCAAGGTCCCTTCGCTTGAGGAACTGCAGCATAATTTCCTCTGGCGATATATGAAATCACTTCCGGAACGGGGAAAGATAGGCATCTTCAACAGGTCGCATTACGAGGAAGTGCTGGTTGTCAAGGTACACAGGGAATTGTTGGAACGCCAGCGGTTGCCGTGCGGCAAATCGCAAAAATGGCTCTGGAAAGAAAGATACGAGGATATTAATAATTTTGAGCTGCACCTGTCGCGCAACAGCACAATGGTGCTGAAATTTTTCCTGCACATTTCCAGGGACGAGCAGAAAGAGCGCTTTATGGAAAGGCTGCAGAACACCTCAAAGAATTGGAAATTCTCGGAATCAGATGTGCGGGAACGCGCCTTCTGGGACGACTACAAGAGCGCTTACGAGGATGCTATTTCGGCCACAAGCACAGGCTGGGCGCCCTGGCATATCATACCATCGGACCATAAATGGGCCGCGAGGTCGGCAGTTGCGCGTATCATAACCGAAAAGATAAAAGCTCTCCGCCTAAACCCGCCCGTAGTTTCAGACGAAGCCAGGATACAGCTGGCTAAAGCGAAAAAAATGCTTTTCAATGAAGCGCGGGGGAGTTAATCAGCCTGCTTTAATGCAGGAGATGAAGGCTTCATAAGCCCACTGCTCCCACTCTTCCTTCACGCCTATTCCCTTAAGGTCTCCATAAGTACCGGCTAAAAATCCTCCCTTTCCCCGGAAGAACAACCTTGCCATCTTCACTGCCTCATCCTGTATTTTCTTCTTGTCCCCGGTGGGGTAGACCCGCTGAATGTCTACCGGAGAATAAAGGGCAACCTTAAGCTCCTGAAGTTTCTCCGAAAGGAATTCCAGCCCGTACACGGCCGGTTGGTCAAACTGGAGCACATTAATTCCTGATTCGGCAAGATCCTCAAGTATCATCCGGTTGTAGCCGCAGGAGTGCATTATTACATTCATGCCCTTGGAATGGGCCGCAGTGCAGAGGCGTATATATAGAGGCTTGTAGATTTCGCGCCACATATCGGGATTAATTAGCAGCCGGTCCTGAATTCCCCAGTCTTCGGCAAACATTACGGCATCAGCGCCGGTATCTCCGATGCGCAGTATTATCTTTTCAAGGGCACCCGTAACTATATCGTGAAGCCTGTCCACATTCTCCCTTTCAAGCACCAGGTCCTGCAGGAATATTTCCATCTTTCTGAGATACCTGCAGATGGCGAAAGGAAATCCCGGCAGGGAAGCGACCCTGTACCTTGAAAGCTTGTCTTCCTCGAAAACCTTTCTCATTTTCCCATAATCATCGGAACCGTCAAAGTCAGGGATTTTGAGATCTTTCAGGGCGTCCCAGCTCTCAAGCGCGGGCTTGAATATTTCTCCCCCGGCTCCCATGTCCTTGACCCTGTACCAGATGTTGCCCCACATATCGTCATAGTATTCAAAATTGCCCTCTATACGGCGCGTTTGCGTAAATCCCTTGGGGGAGATCTTCCCTCCCCACACAAGATCTGAACGCTGGGCAACTCTCTTGCCGAAAGAAATACCTATCCTGTCAGGTGATTTGAATTCCGCGTTCTTTCTTATAACCTCTCTGGGTGTCATCATTGGAAATTGTACCTCGTCATTATTAGAATTTGAATCTGGTTTTCTTTATCATGCTCTCAAAAAGTTCTTGCGCCTTAAGCGTCGGGAGGCGGCTTACGAGCACATCATTTATGAAAGCGCGGAACGCGAGCTCTTTGCTCCTGCTTACCACTGCCTTGACAAGCGTTTCCTGGTTCACCACATGCCTGTAGACGAGCGTGTTGACGCCGTCCGGAAGGCCGCCGCTGTAAACCGGCGAAGCTCCGCCTTCCGAGAATACCGCATTTGTCTCAACGACAGCACCAAGCGGCAGCCCCGCGTGCTGGCCGCGGTTCGGCATATTCACATTGGTGACAAAGGTTGTCTTTCCGAGCACGGCAAGCATCTGATTCATATATTCTTCGCCGCTCGCGTAAATGTCCGGATAGATTCCTGACTTTAAAACTTTCGCGGTCTGTTTCGGCGCGTCCCTGAACCTGTTTATTCTGTAGGAATACGGTGTCAGCCCGAAACCCCACTTCAGGCAGGAATCCCTGTCAGTCAGGAAGTAGGGAACGAATTCAGAAAGGTGGCGGTCGCCCGCGGCGGCAATGGCTCCGAATCTCCTTGAAAGCTCATAGCCAGCCTGGTGGGCATTCTTCCACATTGAACCTTCCCTCGTGAGCCCTATCACTTTTCCTAATTTTGACACGATTTTCGGGTCGTTTACATGCTTCATAAAGAGCTTGAAGACATCGGTTCCCCTGCACTCCGCTTTTGTTATCCAGGTAAAATGATTTATTCCCAGTATGTTCGCCCGTATCTCGCCGCGCTCCGGTTTATTCTCGCCGGTCTCAAGCGCGTACATCTCCGCGAGCAGTCTTTGCGTGCCGAAAACTTCGTGGCAGCAGCCCCAGGCCTTGATGCCGGGAAAGCCTTCGTAAAGCGTCCGCGTGCAAATTGTCATAGGGTTTGTGAAGTTTAAGCAGTACGCCTTAGGGGCGTATTTTTTTATTGCAGCGGCAAAACCAAGATAGTCCTTTATAGTCCGAAGCGACCTGATACTGCCGCCCGGCCCGACTGTATCGCCAACGGGCTGAAAGATTCCGTACTTCATCGGCTCAAGCAGGTCAACGCCCATATCTTCAATCCGCCCTGGCTGGATGGAAAGGAAAACAAAATCGGCGCCCAAAAGCGTTTCTTTAAGGCTTCTTACGGCGCGGTACTTCCACTTTGAAACGGCCCTGGGATTGTCCTGCAGCCAGTTGCCGTACTTGGCATTGAATTCCGCCATCGGATGGTTTATATCGTAAAGCCTTACCTCTCCGTTAAAATGCGGCGTTTGGACCAGGTCACCCATCAGCGCGTGCGCCCAACCGCGGCTTCCCCCGCCGATGTAGGCTATCTTTAGTTCAACAGGCTTTCCCCCTGACACTTTAAGCTCCGTGCTTTCGCCTTTCTTTTCCTTCGTTACAAGCTTCACTGCCATTTTCCTTCCTCCTTATATGATTGCAATCTGACGCTACTTTTTGAAATATTCTCCGGGGTTTATACCGACGGCCTTTCCGGTCTTAAGGGATTCAAACGCCTTCATAGGACAAAGCGTCGCGAAACTTCCGGCTATTTCGTCGACCGGGGACCGCCTGCCCTTCTGCACGGCTTCCGCGAACGCCTCTATCTCGCCAAAATGGCCCTTGTCAACTTCAGGTATCGGGATTTCATAATTACCGGTGCGTTTTTTTACCGCGTCATGCACAGGAATGCATTTTTGCATTCCCTTCATGTAAACCTCTATACCATTCCCAAGTTTTCCGCCGGTGTAATGCAGGCCGACCGGATAGTCTTTCCTGAAAAGCCAGTTCTTTGATTCAACCGGAGGATGGTAAAGCCCGTCGTAGAGCTCTGCGAAACAATCCAGGATAATCGTGCTCCTGTCCCGGAATATTTCCAGGCGTTCCTTTGGATAGCGCAGGTCTCCGATTCCTCCCGAAATTATACTGACAACCTGGTCCCCGAACCTCATGGTGGTAATGGAGTTGTCGTCCCGACCGCCGCTGCAGTAAAGCTTCGAAGGCTCCTTTCCCGTGAGCCATCTCATCAGGTCAAAAATATGGCAGGTCTCTCCCAGCAGGTCGCCGCCCCATTTTCTCATATCAAGCCGGCCGCCGCCGTATCTTTTCCTGTCGGCCACTATCCTGTAGGTAATCAGGGCCTCGCCTTTGCGTTTATCATACGCCTTTTTCACATCCAGAATGGAAGGCGCGAACCTTCGGTTATAACCAACCATAAGCTGGTTGGCGTGCTTCCTCACCGCTTTGACTATCAATCCGCACTCTTTCATGTTCATTGCCATAGGTTTCTCAACAAAGATTGCCTTTCCCGAAGGGGCGGTCTTCAGAATCAGCGGCGTGTGTAAATCATGCGCCACGACCAGGAAGATAATATCAATTTGAGGATCGTTAAGCAGGTCGTCCATTTCGCTCGAAGCGTAATCCGGGTTGTATTGCGCGGCTGTCTTTTCCAGCTGCTCATTGTTTTTGTCGCAAATAGCCCTAAGGCGCAGGTGTTTGCTCTTTGCAATATTCGGCAGGTGCTGTATGCGGGCAAAATAGCCGCAACCGACAATACCAACGTTGAGCTTTCTTCCGGTTGCAGTCTGCGTCATTGCTCATCTCCTTTGACCAATACTGTTTTGGGATATTCCGACAATTATTGCTGCTTTAAGAGTTCTACAAGGGAATCTCCGGTGGGTTTTGCTTTCACATACAGCAAATCAGACTTTCTATACCAGTACTCGCCGGTCCAGAATACCGAAAGCAAACCGGCCAAAGTTACCTTTGAATAAACACATTCCTCTACTTTTCCCAGCACCGTCAACGTTTGAGTACCTTCGTTTTTTACCACCATTACCCCGCAGGTGTTGGGGTCGTCGGGGCGGATGGCCCAGAATTCCATTTCTTTCTTTCCGGAATTAAAGAATTCGTCAAACTCCCAGTTGAAAACCTGATGCCACTCGCGGCCGTCAATTCCGTGCTCGCGCTTAAAATCGCTGCCCTTGTAAACACCTGATATCTTTATCAGGTTGTTTTCCCTGACAGCGGAGATATTGCTCTTGTTCTTTTCGTCGGTCAACTTCCACTCCACCACGCCCTTCCCCCTGACAAGCTTGACCTGGTTGGTGATTAAAAAAAGGTCATCCGAAGCCGTGATGCTCCTGACATCTTTATCGTCCGTGACCCGCACTGTAAGGACAAAATCCCTGCCTTTTACGGTCTGGTTGTATTTGTATTCCGCCGCTGAAACTGCGCAGCAAAAAGACGAAACCAGCACCGCGAAAAGGATATTTTTCATTGAGCCCACTAATTCACCTCATCTTCCAGGTCATTCTGATGACATTGCCGCCCTTGAAATGGAACTCCTTATACCAGTCTGAATGCCTGCCGCCTATACTGACAGTGCATTCAACCTTCAGAATGCCGCTGCCGCCTTCAACACCGTTGTTTTTGACATCCATTTTCACGGTATCTTCGCCGTAGGCAGTCTTGAGATACGCAATTGCTTTTTCTTTTAATTCCTTCTCAGTATCCGCCATGGCTGCCTCCCGATCTTGATTTCACTTTACAAACCTTTTTTTGCTATGCCAGACGGAGTCTGGCTTGATAAATATCCTACCTCACAAAACAGGACACACGAAGTGTGGCCTATAAACCTTACAAACTTTACAAACTTTTTTATTTATTATCCATCCCTTCCAAATAACCTGCCGCGAATTCCACGAACTTCGGGCAGACCTTCGTGTGAACCTCTTTCTTCTTCGCCTCTTCAAAACCTTCCTTCGTCCCCATATTACAGCCAAGCAGGCCCGTGCAGGAAACTTCTCCGTACTTATTCCTGAAGCTCAAAATGAACTCCCTTACTTTAGCGTAGCAAAGTTCTTTTTTTTCCTTATCGGCAGCTTTCTCCGCTCCGTATTTAAGCCCAAGCGCCATCACGGCGCCCGATACCGCTCCGCACATATTGTCGGAGCGTCCAACGCCGCCTCCGAATCCGCAGGCAATAAGCAACGCTTGTTTTTCACCTATTCCGTGCCTGTCGCAGAACGGGACAAGCACCGCCTGGGCGCAGTTGAAGCCTGAAGAGAACAACTCCTTTGCTTTTTCTGTTTTTGTCATATTTTCCCCCGAATGAAACATTTTACAGCCAAAACTGAACAAATGCAAATATAATTGGCTTTAAATGATATTCAGGTAAAGGCTTGCTGCGGGCTGACAGCGCGCGCAACGAGCAGGAAAGGATTTAAAAGAAAGAGCGCCGGAAAACCTTTCGGTCTGCCGGCGCCCGTTGTGCCAAATTAGGCACCTGCCTTCTGACTCCTGGTTAGATCTTTTTTCGCGAGCTAAGCCTTTCCTTTAGTCTTTCTAAAGCGTCGTAAACCACGGGTATTAGGAAGAGTGTAAGCAGCGTTGAAGTAATAAGCCCTCCAACGACAGCGCGGCCGAGCGGTATCTGAAGATCCAGTCCCTCTTCCCACCCGAGCGCTATGGGGAAAAGCGCTACCATAGTCGCTATGGCGGTAATGAGTATGGGGCGGAGTCTTGTTTCCGCGGCTTCCACGATTGCCTTCTTCCTGTCCTTCTCGGTCTCCTGCTTGATAAGGATAAAGTCTATCAGAACGATAGCGTTCGTAGCCACGATTCCGACCAGCATGATAAGCCCGATAAAAGCCGTGACACCTAGAGAAGTATTCGTGATGATTAAGGCAAGGAAAGCCCCTGTGAACGCAAACGGCACCGACAGCAGTATGGTAAGCGGGTGCAGGAAAGATTCGTAAAGCGACGCAAGTATCATATATATGAGCAACATGGAAAGCAGCATCACCAGCCCGAGCTGGAGAAAGGTATCGTCCCTGTCCTTCACCTGCCCGCCGAACTCGAAGAAATAGCCGTCGGGCAGTTTTGTCGCCGCCATTATACTTCTTGCCGCGTTCGCGACATCGGAAAGTTTTGCCCTAGGGTCAAGATCCGCCGAAACATTGACCAGCCTTTTGGCGTTCTCGCGTTCAATCTTTGCCGGACCTTCTATGAATTTAATCTGCGCCACATCTTTTAACGGGAAAACAAAACCGAGCGGCGAGGAGACAGGTATTTCCAGAAGGTCTTTGAGGTTCTTTCTGTATTTTTCTGAAAGCCTGACCCTTACATTGGATTCTTCACCGGCTTCCCTGTAGACAGACGCCACCTCCCCGTCCACCGCCGCATTGAGTTCCGCGTTGACCTGGCCGGTTGTCAGTCCGTACCTTGAAATCTTATCGCGGTCATAAGCAATATTGAACTCCGGCAGGCCCTCGTCAAGGCTTGAGGCCGGAGCCGATACGCCTTCTATCGCGGCGAGTTTAAGCTTGAGGTCAGATCCGAGACGCCGCAACAGATCAAGGTCATCCCCGAATATCTTTATCTCGATAGCCCTGCCGGAACCGAAGTTCGCCGAACCGGCAGAAGCTATGCGGATATCAGCGCCTTTGTTTTCCGCCGCAAGCTGTTTCGCCACGTCATAAAGTTTCTTTTCCTGGCTGTAGGCTTCCCTTTTCAGGCCGATCATCAGCTGGGCTTCGCCAGGGCCCGTGTTTCCTCCGCCGGCCGCCATTCTTGCAACCTGGCTGCTCGTCCCGATATTTGAAGAAAGTCTTTCTATTCCGGGCACTTCCGACATAAACCTGCTTTCCACTCTTTTTACAAGCGCTTCCGTTGATTCTAGCGTGGCGCCTTTCTGCTGCTTTATTGCCACCTGGTAACTTCCCGCGATGAACTTGGGCAGGAAGTCTGTTTTTATGAAAACCCCTCCCAGGATGACCGTGAAAACAACGACCGCCATCACCATCAGCGCAAATTTGCCCTTGTTTTCCAGCGTCCAGGTGAGCCACCTGCCATAGGTCTTCTTCAGTTTTTCAAACGCGCTATTCTTGCTGGCGTCATATTTGTCCATGCCTTTCGCGAAAAGTTTTGAAGCTATCATGGGAACTATGGTGAAAGCGACGACCAGAGAGCCGAGCATGGCGAAAAAGACCGTGAGAGCAAACTGTTTGAAGAGCTGCACTGCAAGCCCCTGCGCGAACACTATAGGCAGAAGCACAATGACGGTGACTATAGTGGAAGATACCACGGGTATCGCGACCTCGTTGGTCCCAAGCACCGCTGCGCTGACCGAATCTTCTCCAAGCTGCTTTCTCCGGAAGATATTTTCCATCACGACGACGGAGTCGTCAACCAATCGCCCGAGAGCGATTACCAGGCCTCCGAGAGTCATGATGTTTATCGTCGAGCCTGCGAAATACATTGAGGTGAACGCGAGGAAAAGCGAGATGGGTATCGCGATGGTAATTACCAGCGTCGGGCGGATCCTTCCCAGGAAAGCAAAAATGATAAGAGCCGCGAAGAACGCGCCGTAAAGGGCGCTCCTGGCAAGCGCGCCGATGGAATCAGTGACTATCTGCGCGGTATTGAACATTATTTTTATTTCCATACCATCGGGCAGTTCCTTCTGGACGGCCTTAATGGTCTTCTGAACGTTCCTTTCCACATCCACGGTGTTCGCGTCGTTTTCTTTGGTCACGATGACGCTTATGCCGGGAGAGCCGTCGCTTCTCGCCTTGCCGACTTCATCTTCATAATCATCCTTTATTTTCGCGACATCCTTCAGATAAACAGGAACGCCGTTCTTGCTCCCAACAATTATCTTTCCGATGCTCTCCGGGTTCTGAAACTCTCCGATTGCCCGGACAAGAAATTCCTTCTGCGCGGAATCAGCCACCGACCCGGCAGAGACATTGAGATTTTCCATGCGTATCTTCGCCGCTATCTGGCTGAGCGAAATGGTATACGCAAGAAGTTTTCCCCTGTCGCAGTCAATCCTTATTTCCCTTTCCCTGCCGCCCATTGTATAAACGGTCGCCACACCCGGGGTTTTCTCAAGTTTCGGCTGAAAAACATCCTTGCCGAATTTATACATCTGCTGCGTGTCAGGCGAAACCGCGGCGCCCTGTTTCGGACGGACAGACATGACCACAACCGGTATTCCCGAAGTGTCGAGCTTGAAAACTATGGGGTCCTTGGAGCCGGTGGGCAGGTAATTTTTCACCTGTCCTACGCGATCCCTTATCTGGGCCGACGCGTTGTCCAGGTCGGTGCCGTAATTGAATTCGGCGCTTATTATGGAATAGCTTTCTATGGACTGCGATTTCGCGTTCTTTATGCCCGGAACGCTCCTTACCGCGGTCTCTAATATTTTAGTCACTGATTTTTCCACTTCTTCCGGCGCGACCCCGTCATATTCTGTAATCACCATAAGATTTGGAAAGGTGAAGGTCGGGAAAAGCTCTATCTTGAGGAATAACAGGCTCATCAAGCCAAGCACCACGAACATCAGCATAAGCATGATGCTGGTGATGGGCCTTTTTACTGAAAATTCTGAGATAGTCATTTATTACCTCTCTTTTTCGCGGATCTTAGTATTTTAGCGCTCCTGAATCTTTCACTCTCAAACCGTTCTGCAGCACGTTGAAATCGCTGGCCGCAATTTTTTCGCCGGCTACTACCCCGTTTGTGATCTGAACATCCGTGCCGTCGTCAAAACCGGTAACTACTGCCCTCTTTTCCGCGATGCCGTTCTTTATCGCGAAAACAAATACCTCTCCGGTCTTCATGATAACCGAGTCCCTCGGAATCACTACCCCCAGGGCTTTTCCGACTATAAGCGAAACATCCGCAGAAAGCCCCGCCTTTATCCTGCCCGCTTTGTTGTCGAGCAGTATCTCAACCTTGCTCGTGTGGCTCATTGAGTCGGCAGAAGGGCTAATCGTGGAAACTTTCCCGCGGAAAATCTCGCCGGGAAAAGCGTCAAGACTGATATCGGCATCCTGTCCGATCTTTACCCTGCCAATATCTTCTTCAACAATATTCACGACTATTTTTAATTTTGAAATATCCCCGACAGATACTATCGGGGTGGCCATAGCAGCGCCCGCAGATCCCGGAGTGACAGTGGTGCCGACATCCAGATACTTCTTTATGACTATTCCCTTTGCGGGGCTCTTCACGGGAGCCGCGGTGAAATCAAAACCCGGCTCATCCCTGTCTATGTAGGCGATAACATCGTCAACTTTAACGCGCGAGCCTTCTTCCACGGCAAATTTTGCTATTTTTCCCGGGGCCTTGGAGAAAACATTAACCATTTCGTAGGGAACAACCGCTCCAGAAAGGCGGATCTTGTCCGAAATCTCTCCCTGCCTGGCTTCGGCAGTAAAGACCGGAATTCCCTGAACCTGCACGGCCTGGGCCTCTTCGCTCTTCTTGCCGCAGCCTGTTGCCAGCGCAATGACCGCCAGCAGCATTATTGTTATTTTCCCGTACTTAACCATTTGCCCCTCCCTTTCTTTCTTTTATCATTTTAGTGTTTGCCCTTGATTTTACTCTGCCCGCTGCGCGTCCGCGCATCTGCGCATCTTAGCTTCTGCCCTTCCTACCTTCCCATCGCCTTCTTCAAATCATCCTTTGACACCGCGTAATCATAAAGCGCCTGCAGAAAATTTGTTTCTGCGGCAAGGAGACTAACTTCCGAATCCATCACATCAAGATTGGTTGAAAGCCCGTTATTATACCTTTCCTTCGCCACGCGCAAGCTTTCCTTTGCCATCTCAACATTTGCCTGCTGGGAAGCGATTACGCTTGCAGAGGAATTCAAGGTAAGGATGTCCGCCCTTACTTCCATTACTACTCCGTCGCGGAGCGAGTCCTTCCCTATCTTCGCCTGGTTTAGATTTCCCATTGCCTCATCATACCTTCCGCTTGTCGCAAAACCGTCAAACAACGGGATGGAGATCGTGGCCCCTGCGTCCCAGGAACCGTACCAGGTGCCGTCGTTCGGGGGCATCTGCTGCCCGCGGTTGTAATTGTAATTTGCCGTAAGGAAGATATTAGGACGGTAACCTGAGACAGCCATAGTCACGCCGGCTTCGGCCGCCTTTTCTCTGTATTCCATTTGTTTAAGCTCGGCGCGGTTTGAAAGCGCTTCCGCAATGGAGGCCTTTTCTTCGAATACTTCCCTGTTAAACCCGAGTTCTCCCTTAGGCTCAAAATCAGCGGTTTCTTTTGAACCCAGGCTCAGGTTAAAAGCCATCACGGAAAGCTTCAGCGCGTTCTGCGCGCGAGCGAGCTGGGGCTCGATATTTGCAAGCTGGACATTGCTCCTTAGAAGATCAAATTTTGAAGAGAGCCCCTGATCATACCGGTCCTGCACCGTCTTTACGTGCGCGGCCATTGAACGTTTGGTCTCGCTCATCACTTTAACGAGTTCCTTTGAGAGCAGAGCTGAATTAAAGTTCTTTTTAACTTCGAGCAGCGCGTCTCCGGCAATTTTCTTCTGATCTTCGAGCGCGGAGCGGTAATTATTCTCCGCGATCTCCACTCCCGCCTGCACTCTGCCCCAGGAAAAGAGCGTGTAGGACATGCCAAGTTTCCCCATATAGATATCGCCGATCCTGTCAGATGAGATGCTGAGTGAAAAAGGGAGGTAATCCCCGGTCGGCACGCCCACGCTGTTTAGCACAGGTATATTCATCGGTGTTCCGCCCGTGGAAAAATCCGAGAGCCCTGAGGTCCTGCTGTATATTCCCGTCGCCGAGAGCGAGGGCCAGAGCTGGGAACCCGCGGCTGTCAGCGTGCCCTGCGCGGCTTTCACTTTTTCTTTTACCGCGAGAATCTTTTGGTTGTGCTCCGATGCGTATTTCAGCGCGTCGTCAAGAGTGATATCGGAAGCCGCAAGCCCCGTTGCGAACAAGGCCGCAGCCAGTATGATCAGGAGCGTTTTCTTTATCATCTTCTTCTCCATTTTGCCGGAAACATCCTCCAGGACTGATGTAAAATTCTCCATTGCCGCGAGAAGTTTCTTCTTGTCTGTTTCATCCAGGATTGAAAGCATTCCGGTTATCTTTGCCTTGTGCTCTTCCAGGCATTTTTTCAGCAAGCCGCTTCCTTTCTCCGTAAGTTCCACAAGAACGACCCTTCTGTCTTTTTCGTCAAAACTCCTCTTCAGCAATCCTTCCTTTACAAAACGGTCGACCAGATGTGTCGCAGTCGGCAGCGGAATAGCCAGTTCGTGCGCGAGTTCGGACATTTTGAAGGAGGCCTTTTCATTGAAAAGGTAAAGCATCTTGGTTTCGTTGATGGACATGTCCGTCTCGCAGGACTCCGGGGCATCCGCTCCGAAAGCCCGCTGGTATTTCATCATGGATTTCATCATTGAACCTCTGACGCGTTCAATTCTTTCAAAAATGTCCGGCATTATTACCCCCGAAGATATACTTTCTTGTGAAATAGTTTCATTTGAAATTATACCACATTAAAATATATTGTCAATAGCGAAACGCGCCCGGTAGAGACAAGTCAAATACCTGTTGAAAACGCCATTCTCTTAAGTATAATAGACACTGTTTCAAAACGTTCTCATCATAGGAGACATATATGAAGGAAAGCGCTTTCGGCAGGCCTCTGAGGATAGGAATCATAGGTTCCGGACACCGCGGAGGAACCTACATAAATGAACTGACAAAGATACCGGAAGAAGCTGTTATTACAGCCGTCTGCGATACCAGCATGGAAAGAATGAACCTGCTCGCCGAGCGCTACAAGCTCGCGGAAGCAAAAAAACTGACCTCTCTTGATGAAATGCTGTCCGGAGATCTTGTTGACGCGGTAATTATAACCGTTCCCGACTCCTTCCACCGCTGGGCCGCGGAGAAATCCTTTGCCGCAGGAAAAGATGTAATGCTTGAAAAACCTCTGGCCCCGACTGCCGCAGACTGCCGCGCAATCCTTAAGGCGCACCGTAAATCCGGAAAACTTATGCAGGTCGGCTTTGTTCTGCGGAATGCAAATTTTTACCTAAAGGTCAAAGAGATCCTTGACGGAGGAACGCTGGGTCAGATTATGTTTATGCACGCGGCCGAGTATCTCGGCGTGCAGCACGGCACAAGTTTCATGACCAGGTGGCACCGCAAGAAAAAGAACGCCGGAACCTTCCTGCTCGCAAAGTGCTCGCACGATCTGGACATTTTAAACTGGCTCACCGGTTCAAAACCCGAAGCAGTTTCGAGTTTCGGCGGTACGGACTTTTTTGTGCCCGGACGCGGCGGCGCGAAATACTGCAGTGATTGTTCCAGGGCAGGCACCTGCCCCTACAAGGTTTCCTCAGAATATTATTTTATTAAGGATGAAAAGATTGCTCCGCGCAGCGACCTTTGCGCTTTCAACGACGACAAGGATGTGATAGACAATCAGGTGGTCATTCTTCAATACGCCAACAAAATCAGGGCAACTTTTGAACTCCAGCTTTTCCATCAGAAAGGCACGCGCCGCATCACCGTCGGCGGACAGAACGGCTATCTTGACGGCGATTTTGAAGAGAACAGGATTACGGTGAAATACAATAACGGGCGCAAGGATGAGATAGTCGAAATTAAGTCGGCGGATGAGTCCGGACACGGCGGCGGCGACCTGGCTTTCACAAGATCTTTCCTTGAAGCGATCCGCACACGCAAAACTTCCGGCGCGGGAGCCGAAGCGGGACTTGCGGCGAATGTTATAGCGGATGCGATAGAAAGGTCGCGATTAAAGATGAAAACGGTAAGAATAAACCAGAAAGAATACAAGATATAAAAGTTTAAAAAGTTTATAAAGTTTGTAAGGTTAAAAAGGTTTATAAGGTGTTAATAAGAGCAAGAGCCTCTTATACAGGGAGGCTCTTGTTTTTACTTTACAAACTTTATAAACCTTATAAACCTTATGAACTTTTTCAACTTTTGACTTCCCTATACATCCCCTTAAACACCGCCAAACTTGCCGCGCACACCACCGCTGCCGTAATTATTGCCGCGTCATAATTTCCGGTCAGGTCCTTGGACAGCCCTGCTATTATCGGGCCTGATAATCCGGCCGCGCCGTTGGTCAAAAACATATACCCGTAAATGGTTGTCAGATGCTTTACGCCGTATAGCCTGGAAACATTTGACGCGAAGGCTACGAGCGTGCAAGCGTACATCAGGCCGACAAGCCCCGCAAAGATAAAGAAAGTTGTCAACCCGCTCACCCAATATATTGAAGTAAAGAGGACCAGCGCCTGGGCGGCAAAAGAAATTGTTATTGAAAGTTCCTCGCCGATCTTCTGAATGATCCAGCCCCAGAGCAATCTCCCCGCCCCGTTGAAGGCGGAGATGAACATTACAGCAAACCCTGCGAGCTCAATATTCCTGCTCACTCCAATATTTTTCAGGCTGCTTATCACCATTAGGCCTGCGAAGAGCCCTGCAAACATAGTGACGGTCATGGCAATAATATTCCTGTCCTTAATAATTACGGCAAGCGGCATCGGTTCAGCGTGACTTTTGTAACCGGCAGGGTTTTTCAGGAAGAGCGCGCAGAGAATAATTACCACGAAGTAGACAAGCCCTAATACGCGAAAGATAGCGGGGAGAGCCAGCCCCTGCGAGAGCAAGCGCTCAGCCGTAAAAGATATCAAAACAGAGCCAAAAGCAAAGAAGGCGACTATGGCTCCGGTGGCAACAGCCCTTTTCTCCTCAAACCACTTCTGGGCGGTTGCGATTGGGGTGATATAGCAAAAGCCGGAGCCGGTGCCGCCCAGCACTCCGAGGCAGAGCGCAAGGCTATAAACAGACAGCGGGAAAACTCCGGCAAGAAAATAACCCAGTCCAAAGATTGCTCCGCCTGCAAGAACCGTGAAGCGCGGGCCGTATTTTTCAAGTATTCTGCCGCCGAAGAGAAAAGCGAGGGCAAAACAGATATGATAGACAGAATACGCTACCTGCGAGAGCGTCGCGGTGAAACCGTGTTTCGCAATGAGTTCCCTTGAAAATATGCTCCAGGCGTAATGACCGCCTATCATCATCTGGACGACGAGCAGGAGCGACAGGATCAGAAAACGGTTGGCTCCCTTCATTTCGCGTATTCAAGGAAGGCGTCATACATCCAGTTATCCCATTCTTCGGTTACCCCTATGCCGTTAATGTCTGGATAATTCTTTGCGATTAGGCCGCCGTTCTTGCCGAAGAAGAGCTTCACCATCTTCCGCGCTTCATCCTGAATCAGTTTTTTGTTGCCCGTTGGAAGTATCTTTTGCACATCAACCGGCGAATAAAGACAGATCTTGTGGTGTTGCAGGCGTTCAGCAAGCTTCTCGTCCCCATAGAGGGACGGCTGGTCAAACTGGAACGCGTTGATGCCTACCTCGGCGAGGTCGTCAATAATCGCCCAGTTGTAGCCGCAGGAATGCATCAGCATATCAAGGTTCACGGAATGCGCAGCATCGCAAAGCCTTTTATAAAGCGGCTTGAATATATCTCGCCACATATCCGGAGAGATTAGAAGCCTGTCCTGTACACCCCAATCTTCAAAAAATATAACTCCATCCGCGCCGGTTTCAGGTATCTTTTTGATGAGTTTTTCCATGCTTGAAGTGACCATATCGTGAAGCTTGTCCACATTCTCCCGCTCCAGCACGAGGTCCTGGAAATATATCTCCATCTTCCTAAGATACCTGCTTATGGAAAAAGGGAAACCTGGAAGATTTATCATCCGGTAATGCATATTGCCGTCGGCCTCAAACTGCTTTTTAATATTTCCAAAATCACCCGAACCCAGGTAATCTGGCATCTTCAGGTCTTTTAACGCCGCCCAGTCCTCAAGCACCGGTTTCTGTATTTCTCCCTTCTTGCTGCCGCCTATTATCCGGTACCAGATATTACCCCATTCATCGTCGTAATATTCAAACTGCCCCTCAACCCATCTCTTTTCCTCGTAGCGCTTGGGAAATATTTTCACTTCCTTTACAAAATCATTTTTTCTTCCCCTGTCAAATTGAATTCCTATTCTGTCAGGATTTTCAAACCTGATGTTCTTGCGGATTACTTCTCTTGGCGTCATTTTTCCCATACTTTCTCCTTTGGATTAAGAATCAAATGATTTTGTTTGATTACACCGATGAAGAGATGCGATATCACCGATAAACCCTTATGCCTTATCGGTGCCATCTTTCCAAATCGGTGTCATCAAACTTTTCAGTCATTTCTGTTTCAATTGCCCGTCATCGCCTCTTTAGCGGCCTCCGCCCATTTCTTTAGCAACAACTGATCGGAGTTAACCGAATGTATATCGCTGAGATTTATGTCAAAATGAAGCCCCTTCGCGGGTCCGGTTATAGACTTAATCTCTTTCTTCATATCCTCTTTGCTGAAACCGAAAAAGACCTTGCCCGGATGCGAATGTATCTCCAAAACCGCGTTTTCTTTAAAAACTTCCGCCGCGGTTGCCGTGCTTGACCAGGGCGAAACATGCACGCGTCTCAAGTTGGGAAGGGTTTTTAATAATTCATATTTCTGGTCAAGCATCTCGCAGCCGTGATAATAAACGGTCTTGTCCGTCATAAGTCCGGCGAGCCTGCAGTTATAAGGGTGAACGAACTTTGCGTACATATCCGGACCAAGCCCTGACGAGGTCTGGGCCGAAACATAGAACCATTCGTTTTTCAGTTTCGGCTTCGCTGCGTCAAAATCAGGCGGGAGATAGAACGAATGCACCCGCCAGCCGAAAGCCGCGTATTTTCCGTCAAGCGTTGCCACATTCAAATGCCCTTTTGCTTCCCTCGTTTTATGATGCGTAACCAGCGAAACTGTGAGGAATTCCATCAGGTCTTTTACCTTTTCCGGAGCGTCAATGCAGTCAAAAAGTATCTCCTCCATGCCTCTAAGTTCCGTTGCTTTGTCAAAAGGTGAGGCGCCGAGAGTCGCGTATTTCACAAAAACAGGAACTTTTCCGAGACAAAGCTCGCTGAGCTCTTCAACAAGCAAAGCTGTCGCCGTATCATCTATCTGCATATCGGAAAACTTTAGTTTGCTTATATCAATGCCGTCTTTAAAGGGAGATTCGGCCTTGCGCGCTCCCAGGACTCCCGCCCCGGAGCTTTCGTGCCAGGTCACCTGAACTCCCCAGTCGGCGGCTTTGGAAACGACGGCCAATGCCGTGATGAACGGCCAGACAATATTGTCGTCCGGAACATTGTCTGCCATCCAGAGCCTTTTTTTCAAGTCTTTCTCGATCGAAAGGCCCGCCGGAGTTTTGCAGGAGAATGGCCCAGTTATGCGGTCCCATTCCGGGTCAGGCATGCCTTCGTAATACACGCAGACGGGAGGCCTCTCAACAGGGTTTAAAGCCTGGTGATCCGCCCAGAGTTTCTTTTTTCTGGTTTCCGAAGGCCTTGCCGCTATTTCAAGCAGGCGCTCTATAAGCGGCTTCAGTATTTCTTTATCTTTGTTCCTATCCATTAGCCGTCCTCAGTCCACCGACTACTGTCCTCTGTCTTCTGCTCTTGAGCATCCAACCATCCAACCCTCTAATCATCCAACAGTCTTCTGTCTTCCGTCCACAACTCTACAGTATAATTTCCTTCCCGGAAACAGATGCCCTTTCCGCAGCGTCCAGCAAGGCCATAACTTCCATTGTATCCTCAAGCGGAACAGGTGAAACCCCGGTCTTCAAAAATCCTGCGATTTTATTGCACAGATTGGTGTAAAGTTTTCCGGAATCAACCACAAAAGGTTCCGCTTTATCGTTTAACCGCAGGTCTCCGCCGTAAACCCACGCGCCTTCGTTTAGCTCAACCACCCCGCGCCTCTTGCCGGAATATTGCACCGTAATAACCGCCCCAGAATCGGTCTTCACCGCGGAAACTTTCCCGGCTCCCTTCCCCATCGCGCGGACAAGCATTTCAAATGCATGCACTCCGTACCAGACAATACTGCTCCCGGAGGCGGCCTTCCCGAGCGGTCCGTACATATGCGCGAAGAGCGGTTCCGGTATTTTGGCCGAGGCGGAAATTAACCCCGAGTCATAACGCAGCGAGGAAGTGGAAAACACTTTCAGCTTTTTCTCCGCAGCTATCTTCAGTATCTCCCTGCCGTTCTCGGCGTTATCGGCAAGCGGCTTGTCGAGATAAATAGGTTTCCCGAGCAGAGCAGCCTTTTTGAAGTACTCCAGATGCAGCGCCGCATCATTTATTTCAAGCATCAGCGCGTCCGCGCCTTTGACCGCTTCATCAAAACTTTCCGTAACTAATACTCCCCATTCTTCCAGCTGTTTCTGCCTTTTATCGAGTCCTTCCTTGTTCTGGAAGGGCGTTTCAAATCTCATGCAGGAAATTACTCTTACCCCTTCAACCCTGTCCTCTTTCGGGCAGGCAGAATCCTGAAATCTCTTAGTAAACTCGGCAGTATGGCTGGTGTCCAAGCCTATTGCAGCAACCTTTATTTCATTCATTTTATCTCCTTTTTTAAAGCGGAAGGATGCAGTTTCTCCGCCAGAGCTTCAATTCCGTCAACAAGTCTTGGCCCGGCACGAAGGAGAATGTCGGAATCAATCTCGTCGAATATTTTCCCGCTTTTGACAGCCTTTATGCTTCCCCAACCCTGCCGGCCTGCAATTTCCTTCTTCATCCTTCCGGCCTTATCCATATAGGCCGTGACAATTATATCCGGGTTTCTCATTACAACTTCCTCCGGCCCGACATTGGGGAATGTCTGATCCGTCCCGGAGAATATATTTTCTCCCCCTGATACCGAGATAAGCTCGTCTACAAAAGAGCCTTTGCCGGCCGAGGTAAGCGGAGCGTTCCAGATCTCAAGATAAACCTTTGGCCTTGCAAGGCCTTTAACCCTGGCCCTAACCGCGGCGAGTCTTTTCTTAAGAGATCCGGAATATTCAGCGGCTTCCTTGTCTTTTCCGCAGGCCAGCCCAATGGTATTTATGCCATTCAAGATCTCTTCGAGGTTCTTAGGATATAAGGTTACGGCGGCAATGTTTAAGCTTTTCAGTTTGAGCGCCAGGTCTTTCTGAACTCCTCCCGCGCAGAGCACGAGATCCGGTCTCAGGGAGAGAATCTTTTCAATGTTTGGCGTAATGAAATCCCCGACTTTCTCTTTCTTCTTCGCCGCTTCCGGAAAGTTGCAATAGCTCGTAACACCGCAGACGCGCTCACCAAGGCCGAGAGAGAAAAGTATTTCCGTGTTTGACGGGCCAAGCGAGACGATGCGGAGCGGTTCTTTATTAATGACAGCGGTAAGCCCTACATCGTCGGTAATGGTCAGGGGGAAAGCGGCGAATAGGGTTGAGGCAGATAAAAGGATGAGGAACGCGAGTTTTTTCATTAAATAATTATACAACTTTATAGGGCTTAGATAAAGGAATCTAGAATAAAAGTTTAAAAGGTTTATAAGGTTTGTAAAGTTTATAAGGTAAAACAAGGCAACATATTACGCGCATTATGCCTTTATTCAATCCGGTAATCTCACTTACTAATCCGTGTAATCACTTAAAAAAAAGGGCCCGGTCGAGTTGACAGGGCCCTGATAAATATTTTTAAAGAAATACTTAGGCAGCCGGAACAGCCGGCACTATGTTTACTTTCCTGCCTATGAACTTTACCGTGCCTGTCGCTTTCGCGAAAAGCGTGAAGTCTTTTCCGCAGCCGACATTCAAGCCCGCTTTAAAAGCCGTGCCTCTCTGCCTGATGATTATGCTTCCGGCGTGAATTAATTCCCCGCCGTAAGCCTTTACGCCAAGCCTTTTGCCGGCGGAATCCCTTCCGTTCCTTCCGGTTCCTTTACCGCCGCTTCCTTTTGATGTTGCCATTTGAAATCTCCTCTTTTTCGCTTACAGCGAAATCTTTTCTATTTTTAATTTTGTATGAGACTGCCTGTGCCCGTATCTCTTTCTCTGGCCTTCCCACTTCAGATAACGAAGACCTCTAATCTTTTCGCCTTTTTCGTCGCCAAGAACCTGCGCGGTTACGCTGCAACCCGCAACTGTCGGCTGTCCGATCTTGACAGTGTCGCCGTCAACGGCCATTAACACGTCAAGCGTGACTTCTTTTTTTCCTTCTTCAAGCAGTTCAACGAGGATTACATCTCCCTCGGAAACCCTGTACTGCTTGCTCCCGGTCTCAATAATTGCGTACTTCACTGTGTTTCCTCCCTATCGTAAGAATTGAACGACGAGTATAGCAAATAAGGCCATTTTTGTCAAATATATGTTAAAAAACACCTATTTTACGAGCACAGGGGATAGATAGGATATGTTTGGGAATATCTATATGTAGTAGTATAAAAGTTTGTAAGGTTTGTAAGGTTTATAAGGTTTGTAAAGTAAAGGCAATAAATCAAAACGAAAATATCACTGTCGAAGGAGACCTATTATTATCAGAAAACCTAGCTTTGTATTGTTTTTGCCTTTATTTTATAAACTTTATTCTGCTATGCCAGACGTAGTCTGGCATGAACAATATCTTTCCTTACAGAACAAGACGCACGAAGTGCGGCTTACAAACCTTACAAACTTTATAAACCTTATAAACTTTTATAAATATATCATTTTCTTCGTCATTCCCCCGTCCACTACCAGGTTTTGTCCTGTTATGAAACCGCTCTTTTCTTCATCGGCAAAGAAAGCGCAGGCCTCGGCGATATCTTCTCCTCTTCCGACCCGTTTCACGAAATGCTGCTCGCGGTCGCGTTTCGTCTCTTTATAGCCTGATACATTTATCCAGCCCGGGCTTATGGCGTTAACACGGATTCTTTTCGGGGCGAGGCTTGCGGCAAGCGCGTGAGTAAGCCCCAGGATTCCGGCTTTGCTGGCCGCGTAGGGCTCCGAGCCGGGCTCAGACATAAGCGCCCTGGTGGAGCTTATGTTGATGACTGCGCCGCCTTCTTTCATTTTAGGAAGCGCGTGCTTAACAAGCATATATTGAGCGGTGAGATTAACGGCTATTACCCGGTCCCACGCCTTCATCGGCCGCTTTTCCATCGAACGCCAGTCGCCAAACCCGGCGTTATTCACGATGATGTCTATTTTTCCGAAGCGCGCCGCCGCAAACGAAATAAGTTTCTTTACCTGTGTTTCCTTTGAGATGTCGCACTTAAAAAAAAGCGCCTCTTTGTGCCGGGAAAGATCAGACGCGGCTTTTACTCCCGCCTTGACATTAATATCAGCGATAAGCACCGAAACGCCTGAGCGGGTGAATTTTTCCGCAATGAATCTGCCGATGCCGCCTGCCCCGCCGGTTATGAGAGCCGTTTTACCGTTTAACATTCAGCACCTGCTCCAGATAGCGCTCGTAGAGCCTGCCCGCGGAAGGATTTGAGGAGTTCGGGCTCATAAAATGCGAAAATTCAAAAGTTATGATATTGGAAACATACGGAGATACGATATTGAGTTTCCTTACAAGGTCTCTGATGTCGATAGGAAAAAATACTCCCTTAACCGGTATCTCGCTGGAGAAGGTTTCGACATTAGCCCAGAGTTCAAATTTATGTTTTTTGCTCTGCTCCTTGAAGCCCCTAAGGTAATCCCCTATTTCATCCATTCCCGCCGGCGCTACCTGGACGGCAAGTATGTCAAAGGTTCCGGAAATACTTTTAAGCAGTTCGTCCCACTCCGCCTTGTACTCCTTCGGAGGCAGAAATTTTTCCACCAGCCGCCTGCCCCAGATGAAAGGGGAGATTAATATTGGCTTGTTAGGGGATACTTTCCTGAGCTTTGCTGAGAGCGGCTGATATATCTTTTCAATGTCAAACTCGCGCTTGCCTACTTCATTCGACATGTACCAGCCGTGGAAACTTTCGTGCCTGCCGTAACGCTCAACGACTTCGTCAACAAACGGCAGAACAAGTTCCAGCTCCTTCGCATGGGCGTTCCCGCTCCAGTATTTTCCTGAATCATAGGTCCCAAAATAGAGTTTCATCGCGTATCTGTCGGCGAGCGACAGGAAAAGCTCCGCAAGATCAAAATCTGCGTGAAGTTTTAGCGCTTTGCTCGGAAAGATTACTTTATCTTTGTAGCCTGCCCGGATTATTACAACCGTGTCTATTCCGGCGGCTTTCATCGCCTTAAAATCCGCCTCCCATTCCTTTTCCCCCCAGTTCTGCGAAGGAATGTCGTGGGTTATTTCGTCAATGCAAGTGGCCTTAATTGGAAGCATCAAACTCTCCTCTTGAGACTGATTACGCATTGAAACTGATTGCGCAGATTATAAAAGAGATTACACGGATTATACCATGTTCAGTTCAAATCACTGAAAATTATCTGGTTTCTCTTCTTTTGACGCCGGCGCGGCAGGCAGCGGCGGCTTCTCCGATTCCCCTGCTTTTTTCAGCCGGAACTCGGCAGAGAGCGAAGAGAGCAGGGCGGGCGGAGTATTGTCTATATCTCCTTCCGACTTGTCCGGAACCGCGCCTTTTTTTATCCTTCCGGAACTGATGTTAGACTGCGGGCGAAGCGGCGGCGCGTAGTACCTGGCATTTTCAACTTTGTAGACATACTCCCCGTCAGGAACAACACTCCCAAAACTATTCCGGCAGTCCCAGGTGAACGTGTAGGTAGAACCGGAACTCCCTCCGCTGTAGGTAGCTCCCGTATAAGCGTCTGGCTGGTTGTCGGATATTTTGCCCGCGGCCTTTTCCCATTTCAGAAGATGTACGGGAAAGGGATTTATTGTGCCGCCGACACTCCGGTATAACGTCTTTATATACCTTCCGCTGCTGTCTTCTATCCAGACCGCCGTCCTTGCGTTCCTTCCCACTGCGCTTCTCGTGTAGGTTATTTTGACTTCAGGTGTCCCCGCTGAAGCCGAGGGAGTTTCGGCGGGCGGGACAAAACCTTCAAGTTTCCTCATTGCGAGCAGGGCCGCATCGTCTCCCTTGTTTATCTCTTCAATATAGGCGCCCATTTCCGAAGCGGTAATCTTCTTATCTGCGAGCGCCTTGTAAACTTCCCTGCGGGCCTTCTGCTGCATATCGGATACCTGCGCAAAGACAACCGCGGGCAAAACAGCCAGAATGAAAGCACAGGCGGTGGCGAATATTTTTGCTCTACGGAATAAGGTCATTTCTCCCCTGACAGGGCCCCGGCCCTGTACTGCCCGGGATACAGCCCTGTTTCTTTTTTAAACGCGCGGCTGAAGGAACTGAGCTCTCCGTACCCGCAGCTTTCCGCGACATCATATATTTTCACGGCATCATCGGCAAGCAGGTGCCTGGCCTTCTCCATTTTCTGTACCAGAAAATACCGCCTGAAACTCTTTCCGGTGACCGCCAAGAACATCCTGCTGAAATGACAGGGGCTCACCCCGGCCAGGGCGGCCGCTGCGGAGAGCGTATGCTGCGAGGGCTGCTGTTCCGCGAGCGTTTCAAGCACCCGGTCTATAATTGTGCGTTTTCTTCTCTGCCGGAGCCTCGCCGCGCTCTCATCAAGTTTCTTTATTGAAGGCTGAACCTTCTTAATGCCTCGAAGCTCTTTTTTCTCGGCTTCCCGCACAGCGTCAACCACATAACCGGCGAACAGACGCATAAGCTTTAATGCCAGGGCAATTTCTTCAGCTCCGGCGCGCTTCATTTTATCAAATTCGGCCGATGCTTTACCCGCATCTATTCCCTTAGAATTGAGAACCTCCATGTATTTCACTTTCTCTTTCGCGGAATAGCGCTTAAAAAACGCCTGGCCTGCCACAAGGCAGCCCAGGTACCTCTTTCCCTGAAAAACGGGATAAACTATCTCGTTAACTCCGGCATAGCAGGTGTTGACCTGCGGCGCCATATCCCTGACAGCCCTGAGGTTTGAAACTCCGTCGCTTTTCGAACAATCAGCCTTAGAATTCTTTCCTGTCTTTACGGCAAGGCAGTAACTGCAAGTGTGCGTGTTCTCCCCGTCCGGAAGATGCAGATCGGGGCTGAGCTTTAGCGTAGTCTTAAAATCATAAAAAAGAAGCGTCAACCCTGTCAGCCTTTCCATTATAGGGGCAAAGTCCTTTATTGTAAAACCGGTTTTTTCTATTAGCGATTCCAGCGCCATGCCCTATTATACACAACGTGCTTCTTTATGTAAATTGACAAGTAATGTCAATCGATACGCAAGACCTGCAATTGTTTCAGCTTTAACTAATTGCTAAAATAATATTGATTACACCGATGAAAAGATATGATGACACCGATAAAGCTTCATCGCCTATCGGTGTCATCAAAAACAAATCGGTGTCATCGTTTTTAAAGGAGGAATTATATGAAAGGCCTGAAAGTAAAAAGGATCTGGGTCAAAACGCGCGAATCCAAGGCGATCACTGCCCTAATTGAAGGCAAGAGCGGGAATATATATGTAGGGCTGACTGCCTATCTCAACTGCCTAATATCGATTAATCCAAGGACCGATAAGGTCACTGATCTCGGCCGTGTATTCCCGGAAACTAAGAACAGGGTGCACATGCTTGATAAAATCCATAACTCCCTGGTAAAGGACAACGACGGAATAATCTATTTCGGCCGCGGAATAGGCTTAAGCTGGAACGGAGCCGGCGGCGGCGTGACCGGGGCAGAAGCGATTCAAAAAAAGAACTTTGACATGGGCGCCTACGAGGGCGGGCGGATGTATTCTTACAATGAAAAAACAAAGAAAGTTAAGGACCTCGGCTTGATGATGGCGAAGAACGGCGTGCACACGCTCGCTATCCATGAAGAGAGCAAAATGCTCTACGCCTACGGCATTCCTGACAACCATTTTTATTCCTTCAACATCAAAACAGGCGAGGCCAGGGACTTCGGCAAGATCTCCCACTACTGCTCGCATAACTTCGGCGTGGCAAAAAACGGCAATGTGTACGGCGGCTGGATGAGCATCAACAAGTCAGTCCACCTGTTTAAATATGACGCTAAGAAAGAAGAACTCTTCCGCCAGCACCAGTTGCTGCAGTACCATATAGGCCAAGACATCGCCGGCAATGTCGGGCTGGACAGCTGGTTCACGGACGATAACGGGGAACTTTACGCGGGAACTGTTGACGGGCTGCTGCTTAAGGTAAATCCGGACACCGATGAAGTCAGCGTTGTGGGAAAACCTCTCGTTGAACCCCGCCTTACCGGAATGTCAAAAGGCCCGGACGGGCTGATATATATGACCGCCGGTTATCCGGTCATGCACATCGTAACCTATGACCCTAGAACAAATAAATTCAACGACCTGGGCCAGCCGGAAACAACGCATCCGATGTGTTACTTCCACGGAGTGGCGGTGACAAAGGACGGAACGATCTGGGTGGGGGAAACGGATAGTTCAAGATCGATTGTGTACAAAATCACGAGATAAAAAGTTTGTAAGGTTTGTAAGGTTCATAAGGTAAGAGCAAGTTCAAAAGTTCATAGGGTTCTAAAGGTTAATAAAGTTTACAAGGCATTATTAACAACAAGAGCCTCTTGTACCGGGAGGCTCTTGCTTTTACTTTACAAACCTTATAACTTTATAAACCTTATAAACTTTTTTGGGATTACTGCTCTTCCTCTTTTTCCAACCTTAAATTATTTATCACAAACCCCCTATCATCTTCCTCAAACCCCAGCCCGAAAAGCCTTACATCCTTCATATTCATCGGGCGGCTGTCAATGGTGGCAAGTTTTTTGACAGGGAACTGTATTGTCTGCTGCCCGTATCCAAGCGCTGTTTTTTGCCTGGCAATCGGATAGCCTGACCAGGCGTATTCTTCCGTGCAGGGAAGCGCCTGCCCGTCGGCAATGCAGAGGTACACTGTCGTCCTCTTTCCGGGGTTTTTGCATTCAAGCTTCAGGTAGGCATAACCGCTCCAGTCATTTTGGGGGTTCTTGAAAACAACCCATTTAGCGCCTTTCTTTGGAATGACTTTCAGCGCCTTTCCTAAGACCGGGCTATCACCCGTCAACTCGCAGGAAAAGACCCAAGGGTCCAACGCGCTGCTGACAGCCAAAAAATCTCCGGCTTTCTCAAAATTAAAAAGTTGAAGCCCCTCTGCCCGCGCGGGAAAAGGAGCAAAAACTACCGCCGTCATCAGAAGAAAAATAGCCCGCTTCATTACTGCGCCTCCCCTTTAACCGAGATAATGTGTTTTGCCAGCGTCATTTTCATCAGGTCAAGTTTTCCCCCGCCGAATTTTTTCAGCGTATCGTCTCCAACCGTATCTGCCTGCCTCCCGTCCACGGAAGGCTTGTCAAACGTTATTGACTTAAGGCTCTTCAGATAATCCTGCGCTGCCTTGACTGCCGGAGCCTCTTTATCCTTGGCCTTTTCTATCGCCTTCTGCAGAGTGTAGATATACCTGAAATCATCGACCCCTTTCTCCGTCCGTATCCAGCGGAGCGTCGGAATATCCCGGTCCTTCTGGCCCACAACAGCGTAGGTTGTCGGGAATTCCGCCTGAGTGTTGAGCTTGTCTTCGCTCTTGTACCAGAACTGCACATTCCCCTTTGCCTCAAGCTGGAAAGTCAGAAGCCCGAACTGAAAGCGGCCATAGCCGTTATTGTAGATGTAAAGCGTTTTACCCTGCTTCACCACCTCTTTCATCAGCTTTGCCGAAGGCGCCCAGCCGTGAGTCATTGAGCAGGGGCTCTTTCCGCCAAGATCCCAGTAGGTCGCCCGTTTGGTTTTGTCTTCGGCGCGCGGCCCGCCGTCGTCGCTCATATATGTGGGGAGCGCCGCGATACCGGCTTTTTCGTGAAGCTTCAGCAGGTTCTCAATGTCCCAATAGGTCCTCGCGCAAGGCCTCGGGTTATCCGTATCCGCTTCCCTCGGCTCGTCGTACATTATCTGCATTATAGGCCAACCGCCTTTATCCTGCTTTTCCTTCAACTGCGCAAGCATTGCAAGATAGGCCTTGTTGAAGGTTTCATCATAATATCCGCACTTCATATTGTCTACAAATTCATTCGGGAGGCCCGTCATTTCCAGCATGACTATTTTAATACCGTACTTTGTCATCAGCTTCATATTTTTGTCAACTTTAGAAAAATCTATCTCCGCCCCGGCCGGAGTTATTTTCAGGGCGCCGACAAGTTTTCCGTGCATGCAGTTCATCCTCATCTTCTTCATTTCTTTCAGGTACTTCTCAATAACCTCTTCCGGCGAATCAAACCGCAGGTAGGCAAATGTGCCAAAATAGTATTCGTCGGTGAAGGGCTCAAAAGAGAACGGCTGAACGGTTACCGAGAGGCCGATGGACGCTGTTTTTCCTCCCGCCGTCACCGTCGCCTCTCCAATGTATTCCCCTGCCGCCGCGTTTTCCGGGACAGAGACCAGCAGCCAGAACATGCGCGGAATTTCCTTCAGCCCGTGTATCGTATTCTGCTCTATCAGGTATTTTCCTTTGCAGTACCAGGAAACGCCCTGAGGTTCGTAGTCATATTTGACGTAATTAATCAAAATGTTTTCAGCCGGAATCTTGGCCCCGTCCTTTCCCTCAAGGGCCGAGACAGAGACAGTAATATCTTTCAGGTCTTTTAGCGGGTAAACGCCGAGCACGAGCGGGTCTCTCTCCCCCGGCGCCGCAAAACCTGCCGCGGCAGAGTTCAAACTGCCCTTCCGGGGCACGGAGTTCGGATAGATGTCGTCATTGTAGTTGTCGCTGAAAAGAGAGAACCCTCTTTCCATATCGGCCGCGGGAGGAGTGAAGGTATCCTTTATTTCGGCGAGGCCTTCAAATATTTTCCCGACCTTAAGCATTATTTTTGTTGAACCAACGGTTCCTTTTGGCATATCGGAAGCATAGGCGTTAAAGCATTTCTTCGCGAGTGCCTCGTCCGAATCCTGAGCGAAAAGCAGTGAACCGAACACAATTGCCAGAATTGCAACAATCAGCTTTTTCATAATTCCTCCGGATATTTGCACGCTATTCAAACTTACTCTAACAGATAGTCAAAAACCGTACAATATTTAAACAATTCAGAGCATGTGTCCTTCAAGCGCAATGGCAATACCGCCCGTTACCGTAATTATTTTGCGGGGTTTAGCCTTTCATTGATGGCAATTATGCACTTTGCTATTTTAAGCCGGGTCTCATCCATCTTTTCACCGTTAAACAACGACTTGTCTTCCTCTGAAAGAACTTCACTCTCGGCTCCCGAGGCCTTCGAATCCCCCGGCTTGAATTTCTTAAGGACGGAAAGCACGCTTTTTGCCTCTTCTAATTGAGCAGGGCACCTGTCTCCGGCCTGTTTCATTATTTCTTCAAGGGTGCGTATATACCTGTAGTCGTCTATCCCTTCGCGCATCCATTCAAACCTGATAGTGTCCACCGGACCATCGGGCGTAACAGCCACTATCCCTTCCGTGTTGCTTTTGTAAGGCGAGCTTGTACTCACTCTGGCCGGACCGTTATAGGTTACCTGCGAATTCCCGGTCGCGCCAAGAATATATGTAAGATAGCCCATGGTGAAGCGGGCCGCGCCGCAGTTGTAAAAAAGCAGCATTTTATGCTGTTTTTGAGCCTCTTCCATTATCTTTCTTGATTTCATCCACCCGTGAGTCATCACTCCGTCAAGCCATGGCAGGAGTTCCCAGTAATTTGCCTGAAGGTTGGAATCGTCCGCCCGCACTCCGCCGCTGTCCAGCATGAATATATCAAGCGACTTAAGTCCCGCATCCCTGTGCAGTTTTGACATTTGAATAACATCTTTGTAAGCTCTCGCAAGGGGGCGCGGGTTATCAATATCGTGGTCTCTCACTTCGTCTATGTAAAGATAAAAGTCAGGCCATTTTTCCTTTTCAAACTTTTCTTTCAACTGTTTCAGCGCGCCCGAATAGGCCTTATTGAAGGTGTCATCGTAAAACCCGCATTTCAGGTTGTCAACAATGGCAAGCTGTATCCCGGTAATCTCCATGATAATGGTCCTGAATCCATACTTTTGCAGGACAGCCATATACTTTTCCGCTTTGGAAAAATCCACGGTGACTTCTTTATCCTTAAATTTCAACCCGAAGATATCCCGAAACATCATATGGAACATGTTCGCGCCGTGAGCTCTTAAGTCCGGACACATTTTCTCAAGATATTCCGGCGTGTAAGTAAAATAGATGTAATAAGTGAATAGATTTTCCGGGCCGAACGAAGCAAACTTGAACGGGTGGACTTCAACGGTCAAATCCAATTCCTCTTTTGCGCCGTCGAGCTCCACTATTATTTTCCCTTCGTAAATCCCCCCGGGGACGTCTTCGGGTATTTTCATTGTAACAAGAAAGGGGCGGGGCACGCCTGTCACAGCGTTACAGGGGCCGGGAAGCAGCCACTTGTTTCTGCAGACCATTGTCTGAAAATCCCCTTCCATATCGTATTTCATATAATTGATGCTTATGTTATCTTTTTGAATTGCTTTATTCCCTGCCGAAATCAATCCTGAACAGGAAGCTGTGATTTTGGAAATGTCTTTGTGGGGGTAGACAAGGAACATCACCGGCTCGTATTCCCCCGGTGCTGCCGAACATCTTAGCCTATTCGTTATCTGCTCTTTCTTCGGGAGGGTGTTCGGATACACATACTCATCGTAGCGGCGGGTAAAGATAGTATAACCCTTTCTCAAGTCTTGCGACGAAGGAGTGAAAGAACCAGGTGCTTCATTAAACTGCTCCCAGATTTTTCCAATCCTCTTCATCAATTTTATATTGCCAACATCGGCTTTCGGCATATCATTTTGGAATGCAGCCAGGGATTTCTCCTGAGCATCATCCGCGAAAGCAAGGATAAAAGAACACAGCAATATAGCAAGGGCAATAGCGCTTTTTCTCACAATACAACCTCCAAAAACCCCTTTTCTAATTAACAGGAGCAATTTACTCTAACAGAAGGCGGGGTCTGCTTCAATACTTTTGAAAAACCTCGCGCATTCCGCCTTAAAAGTTGTCTTTTAGCAAGTATTGCCTTATAATTGCTATATGTTCAGAACTTACTTCAGAACGGGATTTGCAATTCCCGCGCTTGTACTTATTATTTCTCTCTTTGTTTATCTGTCCGCGCTTTGCCCCGGAATATCCCTCGGGGACGCGGGAGAACTCATCTCAGCGTCCTACACTCTCGGCATCGCGCATCCTCCGGGCTACCCGGTTTTTACTCTGCTTGGAAAGCTCTTTACTTTTCTTCCCCTAGGGACAATCGCCGGCAGAATAAATCTTATGGCCGCTCTCTTCGGGGCGCTCGCGGGAACTTTTCTTGCGCTATTGCTTATCCGGATAACAAAGAAAACTGCTTCCGGACTTCTCGCTTTAGTATTTGTCTTCTCGCCTCTATTCTGGCAATCCTCTGTCGCCGCAGAGGTCTATTCTCTCAATATGTTTTTCATTTCAAGCCTCTTGCTGCTGGCTTACCGGTCAACCGGTTCTTTCCGCGGCGCTCTTTTTTCCGGACTGATCTTTGGGATTTCCCTCGGAAATCACGACACGATGATACTGCTGCTTCCCCTCTTTCTCTATTTTTATTCCCGGGGCAAGAAATATTCTTTTAAATCTTCTGGGGCGTTCCTGCTCGCGGGCGCTTTCGGATTTCTCCTGACGGCGTATTATATGTATGCCAGAGCGGCGGCAAACCCGCTCATTAACTGGGGTGATCCCTCCAATATAGGCCGGCTGTTCAACCATATATTGCGCAGGGAGTATGGCGCTATGACACAGATGCCGTACTCAATCGGGCTCTTTTTCCAGCAGCTTTATCATTATCTGGCTTTTCTCTGGTCGCAGTTCTTCATACTGCTCCCGGTCGCGGTCATCGGGGCCGTTCAACTTTACCAAAAGAACCGGCGCGCCTTTGTATTGACGATATACGTCTTCCTGACTTTTATGGCGGTGCCGCTGATTATTAACTATGACCCCTCGCCGCGCATGCTTGATATCGTGAAAGTTTTCTTTCTCCCGTCAATATTCGCGGTTTCAGTCTTTACCGCCTTTTTCCTTGCAAACTTTCCGAAACGCTTTCCCGAACGCTTTTTCATATTGGTTGCGTTTTGTATGTTCGAGTCAAATTCTCGCGCGGCTGACATGTCAAAAAACACCGAAGCCCGTTCCCTTGCCTCGGATATTCTCAGTTCCTGCTCCAAAGACTCGGTTCTTATAGTCGGGGGAGATAACCCTTCTTACACGACTATATATATGAAAGTGTGCGAGCAGGCGCGGCCGGATCTCCTGCTGATTAACGAATCCGGAACAATGATGGGACAGGCCTTCGGCAGGGACTTCTTTGAACTGACACCGGCGAAGAAAGCTGAACGCAGGGCTTTCGTTTACCGGGAACTCTCAAAAACAAAACAACTTTACTTCACTGCCGGCACAATGCTTTCAAACGAGGACGAGAAGATCTTTGTGCCTTGCGGGCTGGTCTATGCGTTGAACCTGTCAGGGAAGCTAAAACCCGTTCCGCCCCCGGCGGCTCCCTTCAATATGCTCTTTGCTCGACCGTCCGATGATTATCTGATGAATGAGCTCCGCGCCCGCTACTTTTACCAGACCGGGGAATACAAGAGATGGATAGGCAAGCGGCCCGAAGCTGTTTCCGCTTACAACACGGCATACGGATTCCTCTATATGGACCCCGGAGTTGCGAAGCTTAAAGAAAGAACGGACAGGAAACTGCTTCAAAAAACAATGTTCTAAAACGCTGATTCCGCAATCGCCCTGTAAAGCTCTTTACAAACCGCGCAAAATCGGGTAAAATCATATCCGTTCTTGAATTGTCTGTTTTGCCTTTGTATTTGACGTTAATTAGTAATTAGTAATCAGCAATTAGCAATCGCCTTTATGGGGGTGTAGCTCACCTGGGAGAGCGTCTCTCTGGCAGGGAGAAGGCAAGGGGTTCGATCCCCCTCACCTCCACCAGGAAACTTTTGCTTCGCAAAAGTTTCCAGAGCAATCGATATTGGAAAGTAGAAAATAAAAGATCGATTGCGGTCTATTGCTCTATTGCTCTATTCTCAAACCTAGCAAACTTTTTCAGAGCAATCGAGAATAGAAAGTAGAAAATCCCTGCTCGATTGCGGTCTATTGCTCTATTCTCTACTCTCAAACCTGGCAAAAGTTTCCGAGGCAGAACCCAATGTTCCGCTTCAATCCGGAACCTTCGCTATAAAAACATCCCTTCTTCCGCTCGCGCCCCAATTGCTCGTGTAGAGAACGAACTTTCCGTCGCGGCTTATATTGGCCCGGGGGGAATCCCAATATTCCTTGGTCTTTAAATAATCCGATCTGTGATGGCAGATGCGCTTTACCCTTCCGCTCCCGTCCGTTGCCAAAAGGAATATCTCGTCTTTGAAGAATCCCGAGCAGGGCAGGTTATTTGCCGTAAAGTTGCTCACAAGTATCATGCTCTCGTCATCGGCAAGAAAGGAAAGGTGCGCGCCCTGGCTCCAGTCATTCTTTCTTTCGAGGACCGCCGTAAAAGAATGCGGGCTCGCGAGTTTCCTGAAAAGGAACCGGTTTAGATAATTGTCGTCGCCTACAAGGCAGCCCGTTCCGTTATCGGAGTGGCCGGGAGAAAAATCCGGACCGTCGTCAAGCAGGCCTGAAACAGAGGAAGACTGCAGGTCTATGATATGGACATTTATCACGCCTCTGCCCTGCTTGTCGCTCTTGACCACAAGATATCTGCCGGATTTGTCAATCTGCACCTCGTCGAGTTCGGTTTCGTCGTTATTCACCAGCAGACTGTCAGTGCTCCTCTTCCAGGCGGCATAGCCTTTAATGCCGTTCTTTATCAGGTCTTTTCTGGTAAACCCGAACACCTCGTCGTCCATGGACCTGCTCAACTGCCAGGGTTTCTCGCCCGGAAGCATCTCCGAGAAATCTTTCAAGAGTGTATACGCCCTGGTCTTCACATTATAATTCCAGAGACGCGGACCCTCGCAGCAGATAAGCAAGTCGGGATCTTTTCCGCTCCAGTTGGAATCCTCCCAGTTAGGGAGTTTTCCGCCCGGCGTCTTTGCCGCAAAGAGTTTTTCCTTTGAGAGCAGCTTAAATCCGGCCGGGTCAAAGGAATAGAGGACAGGGCCGATTTTTGAAGTAGTTATGTGAAAATACGAGCAGTCCTTGTTGAAGGAAGGCCAGTAGGAATAAGCGTTTTGATTGTTTTTTCCGTCGCTCTCGTCGGTCACGCGCATAATCAACGTCTTAAAGACCGGATCAACGTAGGTTTTTCCGGCCTCAGGAAGCGCGGGGGCTTCCGGCAGCGGGTGGATATCCGTATCATACAGAGCGCCAAAGACAGGCAAAGCCAAGATCAGGGCTGCAAGAAAGACTTTAAGCACTTCTGCTCCTATTGTTATTGAGTGAATAACAAAGGGCCGGGTTTAACCCCGGCCCTGCAAAATACTTTTTCTTCTCAAATTACTTCCCTTTCTTTTCCGTCTTCGCGTCAGGCTTTGCCGGCTTTTCGTCTCCGCCGCCGTTCAGTTTTTCAAGATCATCCGCGCCCAAAAGCATCACATTTCCTATATAAAGCGGGCCGGTGAGTTTTCCGGCTATGTACCACTGCTTAATCTTCTTCTTCCAGTCAATCGCCGCCCCGTTGTTGGAGCACGCGCCGGTGAGTTCAACCTCAATCGCGTGCTTGCCGGGCGCAAACATAAGCGGCTGGTCAAACCTCAAAGTATAATCAATCCCGCTCCCCTCCGGCTTTACTACGAGCTCCAAACCCATAGGAACCTTGCCGGGATTGAAATACTCAAACCTTAAATAGTCAAATCCGTCCCAAACACCCTTCTTGGGCTGGAATTCTCCCGCGTGAAAATCGGCGGGATAGGCAGCCGCATCTATCTTGAGGCAGACGCCTCCCTTGGTGAAGGCATTTTCTTCCGAAAGATTTATGTTTACAGCGCCTGTGTCATTCGGAAGTTCACCCTTTTCAATATTCATAAGATTCGCCTTCTTGGCAAATGCCAGGCCTGACACCAGCAACAGCGCCGTAAAGATTACGGTCAGCTTCTTCATAATTCCTCCTCTTTTAAAGCAATACTTTTTCATTAACTTTTTATAATACTTTATGCCTTTTAAGCTCACGGGTCAAGTCTTTTTCAGCGCAGTGATTGACTCAATTTGAAATGTTGCTACATCTTTTCCACCATCTCTTCAACCGCCTTTACCGCGGCATCCGGTTTCAACAGATCAAGATTAAAATACATTCCCATCCAGTGGGCGGCTTTCAATATATATGGCGCCGAAAAGGAGGTCTTTAGCAACTCCGAAGAATTGAAGATGGGGTGCTTTTCCACAACCGGAAGCAGGAACGCGCAGATCAAAAAGCCGCGTATGATCCCAAGCAAAAGGCCGAGACCGTGATCCAGCCCGTCAAGTTTTAGAGACTTAATTCCTTTCTCCAGCAGCATGCCTATCACAAAAATTATCATCACAACGGCAAGAAAAATAATTACAAAAGCCGCCGCAGACGCCAGCGAGGGATTATTTATTCCCAGGTGTCCGGAAAGAGATTTATATGCCGCAGAAGCAATAGCAAACCCGAGTATTCCACCAAGAAAAACGACTATCTCTTTAACAAACCCCCGTACCAGACCTATGATTATACTTGTCGAAACAACTATGATTACTATTGTGTCTATGAAGTTCATTTCGTTGCTCCTATGTTCTAAAGTTTAAGCGTGGTCTTCGTGGTTTTACTGTTTCTTCAATGCCATAATGCATTCTATTATATCCGTTCTTACTTTATCAAGGCGTGAACCTTTAAAATCAGTCATCTCAGCCGCGAACGGGTCAGGGCTAAGCGTTTTAATGTCAGCGCCGGTAAACGTTACTTTTGATACGGCGTCAAGCGCCGCTCTTGCTGCTGCAGCTCCCGGAGAGGCCGGCTCCCTGCAGCCTGCCAGCGCGTGCTCCAGGGTCCATATGTATCTGAAATCATTCACTCCTTCCCCGGCTTGTTCCCAGGCGTATGTATCAATGAGACTGCTGTCCGGACCGGTAACGACACAGGAAATAGAAGCTCCCGGGGTGGTTGGGTTGCCGTACTTTGCCGCGCAATAGTAAGGCATCGAATTGCCCAGGGCGTTCCGCTGTTTTACAAGCAGCCCGAAAGAATATCTGTTTAAACCGCAGTTATAAAGAAGAAGCGGTTTTTTCAGCCGCTCCGCCGTCTCCATCGTTTTCTCGCATAGGCCAATGCGTCCGGTGTTATAGAAGAAGAATGGGACGAGTCCGGAATTATCGCTCGTCCTCGTATCAGAAACCCACGAGATATTTGAGCGAGCGCCCGCCTTCGCGGTTATCCCCGCAAAATTGAGCATGTCGTTGTAAAGTTTGGGGAGAGTTATGGAATCGACAGCGGCATTCTGGTCGGACGCTGAGAAGCCCGCGGAATCGGCCATCCAGATAATTTCCGGCCAGCCTTCTTTCTCCGCTTTTTCCTTGAAGCCGGCGATGAGCGCGGTATAAATCTTTATATGCTCCGGGCTCCAAAGAACCTCGCCGGCGCTTTTTGCGAGTTCAATATACTCCCTGCCCGTAATCATCCATTTGGTAAAACCGTATTTCTTAAGCAGGGGCGCTGTTTTTTCGGCAATTGAATAATCTATCTTCAGGACTCCGTTCTCTATCTTCCAGGTGACGGGGAGATCTGAGTCGTAACAGTTCATTCCATGAGCGTGCAAGTCTTCGAGTCTTTTCTCGAGCGTTGGGCCGGATTCATAAGGGCTGTTATCCCGGATCCAGAAAGTGTGCAGGGGGGGAAGTTCCGCCCATTCAAACGGAAGGACTTCAAGCGAGAAAACGGCATAAGCGCTCTTACCTCCTGCCGCTACCGATATCTTTCCTTTGTATTCCCCTGCTTCGGCATCTGCCGGTATTTTCACTGACAACCGGAAGGCTCTTGTGACGCCCGCCGGAATGGCAACCGGTCCGTTGACCAGATATCTGCCTTTGAGCATCCAGGAGTTCCCTGTGGCAACATAATCGTATTTTATGTGCTTTATCTGAATATTTTCTTTTGAAATTAACTTGCCGCCGCTTTTGGCAAGATCTGAAACAGAGACGCAGGAGTTTGAAACATCGTTTTCAGGGAGCACGCAGACCACAAGCGAAACAATTTCACCTCTTACGCCGGCGGCGGCTAAAACTTTTCCGGCGAGGGTTTCTTCCGGGCGGCTGTTCGGAAAGAGTTCGTCTCCGGTTGATTTTATGAAAACGCTAAACCCACGCGCTTTGTCCTCGTCCGAAGGAGTAAAAGCGGAGGCTTCTTTGAAATAGGTCTCATATATTTTTCCCATTCGCTTTAGGAGCCTGACTGATGTGATAATGTCCTTAGTTTCCCTGTGGTCAAGTTCAAATACTTTCCAGCATTTTTCTTCCGTGGTGTTTTCGGCGCGCGCGGAAAACTGCGGGATGAAGAGAAGAAGCAGGACCATGAACCGCGACCATTTCATGAAACTCCTTTGCAACCGTCAGATTCCGGTTCCGAAATATGTCATTATATCATTTCCCAAATAATCCGGTGAAGGAATATCACATTGATTTGGTCTCCCGGACTGATTGACGGACCTTTGAATTGAAATTGAAACTGCGGCATTGTACTTTGCGGCGCTTTCCCGCTTTCCAAATCTCCTTGAACTCGGCCTTATGCCTGTTATACACTATTGAAGATGACCAAGAAAACAACGATAACCGGCAAGCGGAATGAAGAGACCGGAACGGACACGTTCAGGCTGAATTCCTGCCTTCAGGGAGGCACGGCCGGGCTGCGCGTTGCTGAACCTGATAACTTCGATAACCCGGGCAAAGAAATAAAGATTCTTTTTATATTGCCTGTGGATCCCGCGGGAAACTATGAGCACGGCGACGGGCTTAAAGCCGTCAGGAAAACCAACCTCCACAACGAACTCGGCCTTATTCTTGCCGCGCCGGAGTTTTGCTCCCTTCCCTGGTATTGCGACAACCCCTATTCCGGACAAAAAGACGAGAGTTTTCTCTTAAATGATATTCTGCCTTTTCTTGACAGGAACTATCCGGCGGAAAAAACCACGCGCCTTCTGCTCGGCTTCAGCAAATCCGGCTGGGGGGCGTTGAGTCTGCTTCTCCGCAACCCGGAGCTGTTTGCGGCAGCCGCGGCCTGGGACGCGCCGCTGATGGAGGAAACTCCAAAAGATTACGGTATGAAAGAAACCTTCGGCTCACTGGAAAACTTCAACAAATACAGAATACCCCTGCTTTTAAAAGAGAAAGCCCCTCTCTTTATCAAAGAAAAGCGGATCGCCCTCTCCGGAAATTCTTTATTCGGAGAGCAGATGGAACAGGCGCACAAGCTTCTGGACAGCCTCGGCATTCCGCATGACTGGGACAACTCAACAAAACGCGAACATAAGTTTGGCTCCGGCTGGGAGCGCGAAGCCATATTATCTCTGGATAGAATGTCAAAAGCTTAAGGAGCGCGCTGTGCCGAAGATAAAGAAAGCGACACCAAAACAGGTAATAGACTGCATTATGGAGTTGATTAAATATTTGCCTGAAACGGTAAAGAACCTTCCCGAGGAAATCCTGGAAAGAAGTTTCTGGGAGAAGAATTTCAAGAAATCCGGCAGGGCGCGGACAACGCTTCAGACCCTGCAGGAGCTTCCTGCCTTTACTTTTATGAGGCCAAAGAAAGGGTCAACGAAAACCTGGACCAAAGTGCTTGAAAAGCACATGGGAGTAGACCAGGTGGAGACCTTCCTTAAATCGCTGAAGACCTATGTTTTATTTACTCCCCTGGAAAGAAAAAAACCTGAATACTGGCGGGATGTTTACGGGAAAAACGAGGTCATTCAGAGAATCCGCCCGGAAGAATCGGACGACTGGCTTCCCAACCCGCACCGCGGCACGGCAACCTTCCAGCGTTTTCAGGGAGAACCGGTTTATCCGACGATAGTTACCGCGGACACATACGGGCCTCTTACTTTTTCCGGTCCGGGAATAAAAGATAATATCGCTTACATCCCGAGGACCACTCTCACCTATTGCAGGTGGCCCTGGGCCTGGTTTGAACCAAGAAAAGGAAAATTCCGCTGGGATATTATTGACAACACTCTTAAGACCGCATGGCAGGCGGGGCAGACCGCGCAGATACGTTTCCAGCCGTTCACAAGAGCGGATTCCTCTGAGCCTCCTTCGGGAGCGAAGCGCCCGCCAAAACCTTATGTCGATATTCCCGGCTGGCTTTGGGATGCCGGGATAAAGTGGGTGCCGTCCACCTATTCGGGCTTTGAGCCTGACCACAATGATCCGCTCTGGCTGAAACATTTCGGCGCCTTTGTAAAAGCTTTTGGGGAAAGATACGACGGGCATCCTGCCCTTGAAAGCGTTGACGTGGCTTACGGCGGTTTCTGGGGAGAAGGCGGCGGCAATACAAATTACAGGACGGCGGGCAAACTGGCGGAGCTTTATATCAGCGCGTTCAAAAAGACGCAGCTGCTCTTCCTGCTTGGAACGCACGCGCACGACTACGCCAACCCAAAATACGGCAAGACGCTTCGGCTGGGCTGGAGGACGGATTGCTTCGGAGACTTAAAAGTTGCGAACCATCCTGATGTGCCTGATAACGCAAGCTGGAACCATACTTACGACGGCTATCCAAAAGAAATAGTGGCGAGCGGTTCGCGAGACTCCTGGCAGAGGGCTCCTGTTACAATGGAAACCTGCGGGAATGTCGCCACCTGGGCCATCCAGAATTACGACCTTGATAAGATTATATATGAGGGCTACCGGTATCACATGTCTGTTTTCATGCCCAAGAATGTGTTCTTTCCGGAAAAGTGGATGGACAAACTCGTGAAGTTCGACAAGATGATAGGCTACAGGTTTGCTTTGCGGCAGTTAAAGCTTCCGCTTGAGGCAAAGGGCGGGCAAAAGATTACCGCGGAAACCTATCTTGACAATGTCGGCTGCGCGCCCCTCTACCGCGATTATAAATACGCCTTCAGATTCACGCAGGGGAAGAAATGCGTTATAGTTAAGTTCAAGCAGGACATCCGGGAATGGCTGCCGGGAATATTCTGGTTCAGCGAAGATATAGTTTTCCCAAAAGGCTTTTCCCGCGGAGAAGTAAAGATAGCTGTCGGAATTCTCGGAGATGACGGAGAGCCAAAGGTCTGGTTTGCAAATAAGGGCGGGCTGGATAAAGGCTGGCTGCCGCTTATGAGCATGGACGCGCTTGACTGACGCGTCCCTGCGGAATTTAGTACTTATACTTTGATGCATTCAAAAGCGTGCCTGGTCGGGAGGCCCCTCGCGGTCCAAAGGCGGCGTTCTTTCGGCAGGAGAATAAAACTGTCGATAGTCATGCAGTTATCGCCGTTACGCCACCTGCAGATTGTTTCTCCCGGTTTGCCGGCGGTATCACGGAGCATCTTTTCCATTACAGGCTTGTCTATTTTGCCGTCATACTTCTCCACGAGTTCGTGTATTCGTTCCCCTCTCGCGCGGTTGTTATTCTTCGGGGAAGACGGAGGCAGTATCTGGCGTGAAATTTTTATCAGTTCGGGGTCCTCAAGATGATTTGCCCTGCCGATGGAGCTCTTGCAGCGCGTGAATGACAGGCGGGACGGAATGCCTTCAACCACCCAGACCTCTCCTTTGGCGTCTGAGAGAAAGAAAATAAAACCGTCGGCGTTAGGCGTGTCCTTAAGCAATTGAACTGCTTCCGAACAATCCCTGCAGGCAAGCAAGCCGGCGACAAGAGAACCCACGGGGATTCCAAGCGCGGGTTTGTTCGCCCTGTGGCGTATTGCCGGAGCCGCTGTAGTCCAGACCACCGACATGCCAAGTTCATTCAGCCCGATGGAAGGAATCTGGCCGGGGCGCGAGGCATAGCATAGAATTCTCGGCCATTCTTTTGAGTCAATCCGCGCCATCCTGGCCCATGGGTAAAGACTGATTGGCCCGTCCCAGTCCATGCCAAGGATAGGATTTCCGTCTTTTGATCCCGGTCCGGTCGCCCCGACGGCTGTGCAGTTGTGGGAGCTTCCGAAACGCTCAAAGTTCAACCTTGCTATTTCAAGGAATGCACGGCCGCTTCCCTTTGCGATACCGTCAATCAATTCCCCAACCTGTTTTTTGTATTTCCACTTAACCTGCATGCACTTTTCTACATATTTCCACTCGTTCTGCGAAAGCTTAATATCCCGGTCCAGGCCTATGTTTATTGCCTCGTAATTTTCTTCTCCATAGGACTTCCCGCAGGCAAAAAGCGCTCCCTTGTAAGTTGAAACATCAAATACTGTTTTTTCATATTTCATAAACCTGCCCCTTTGAACGAATTAGAAATGCCGTGTAAAATCAACTAACGGAAGGCCTGAGCTTCACCGGACAAGAACCGGTCATTTCACCTTGAAGGCCGCCCAGAAGGTGCTAAACTGATCGGGCGTGGAACTTGCCGCGTATTCCTGGTAACTCCAGATAATCGCCGGGTCCACCGGATCAAGACAGGTTGAGTTGTAATTCCCCCAGGGTGTCCCGTATTTCCCCGTACTCTTGCTTGTGAACGCGGTTGTGCCTTTTGCCGCGATGACCGGCATGCCCATACTGTTCTTCGGATCTTTCGGAGCCCGCGCCATGATGCAGGCGGAAGGGAACTCAGAGGCCGATGATCTTGTACAGCCGATTCCGACATTCCCGTTCGCATCAACAGCCAGCGAGGGAGCAAGATAATCGCAGTCGGGAGAATCTATAAATCCTTCCTGTAAAAGAGTTCCGTCGCTTGCTTTGACCTCGCACCAGAAAATCCCGCAACGCGAGTCCATATCCCTTTTTGCTTCATTGCAGGAGAAGATGCTTCCCCCTGCCGCGTAAACCGCGCAAGTTCTCCTTCCTTCATCGGCCCTGAGCTTGCCTCCGGGGGCGGGCTGGGTTGCCTGGTTTTTAAGCGACGAGCCGTTCGGGCTTACATAGTTCCTGCTCAAAGGAATACTCTGCAGTTTGGATATGGAAGGGGCTTTTCCGGACCAGGTCACTTTATACAGATTTAATTTGCCGAAAGAATTGCCAAACTCACGGTTCAAAAGTATTTCGGGCGCATCCGCCGACTTATTTGGGTCAAGGTCTGTCGCGGGAAAGCTCTCAATTTCTATTCCGGAAAATATTTTGAGGTTTGAAAGGTCCGGGTCCTCCGGACCGAGCAGGTCGGCCTTCGGGATGACAATACAGTCCATCATCGTGCGGGTGTCTTTGTTATAATTCCAATAGCACCCGTAGAAGCCGTTTTTGTCTACCCCGATTCTGAATCCGAAATCCGGCGAAGAGCAGGGCAATAAAATCCCCTTCCAGGGTTTAGTCGGATCTGAAGAAGAAGAGACCGCGAGATACAGTTTGTGGACCCTGTCGTGCGCGATTGTGGCAAAGTAGCGCCCGGAAAGCGGATCATAAAGAAAACGCGGGTCGTTCGGTTTTAATACATCCGGTATTCCTGCGTCTTTCCAGAACTCCGTCTGCGTCTTTTTCAGAAGCGCCTTTCCCGTCTTCTTGTCGTGCACGACAAAATCCGCGCAGGTGAAATCCACCACATGTTCCGGCCCGACACCGCCGACATTATCGGGGTTGGTTTTCGGCCCGATTGCGGAATCCCCGGGGAAGGAATTCACCATAGCGATGTTTTGCGCGACAGCAGCCGCCGCAATCAGAAAAACAAAAAACACAGGAATGCCTGTCTTCATATTTCCTCCGAAAAACCTGACGCTTTGCCTTAAGCAGGCCCTTTCCCTTTCGCTACTCCTCTCTCACCAGGTAGATATTTCCGAAAAAGAGGGCGTTTTTGAATTCCGGATTATAAAATATAAGGACCCGCATATCTTTCTGGTCCAGCTTTCTGAAATTGTTCGCATAAAGGCCATTAATCGGGATGTGAATCTCCGTGTTTTCCCCGGGATGAAGCAGGAGCGGATATTCCAGATAATTCTTTGACCATTCCTTGTGGGAAGCGGCGTCTCCAATCAGGACGGTCCCGTTCCAGGCCTTATCCCCCTCCACAAAAACATTAAAGACCAGGCTGTTGAACTCCGACCAGTCAAGGTTCCTTGACAGCGGAAACATTCCGGGGTCGCTTCCCGGACCAAACTCCGCCCGAAGCCTTGCCTTTTCGATACCTTTCAGATGATCAGATACCGTGGAACCTTTGCCGCGGTTGAAGGTTTCACCCTTGCCGAAATTGATGAGAACTTTTTTTCTGGAAACCTCGCGGACTGCTTCCGGCGCGACATTTAACGCCGAATCCTCAATGCCTGTCTTTATATACCGCCACTCCGGCGAAAGACCCGCATTCTCTTTGACGCCCTGATCGTTCACAGCCGAATCCGGCTCAGGAGACCATACATTATGCAAACCCGGTCCGTTGCCGTGCCTGTTTCTCTCTATGTTTTCCAGCACATTATTTTTTACGGTGATATAATCGCTCTCCCCGTCAAGGTAGATGCCGTTTATTCCTATTCCGCCGGCGGCCGGCCACGGCGACCTGTTTATATTTAAGAGATAATTTCCTTCTATTAACGTCCCCGGCTGCTTGCTCAGCGTGTAGATGCCGCCGCCGTCTTCAAGCAAATTGACGACATTGGACACTTTGTTGAACCTTATGATATTGTTCTTAAGGGCGGTGTCAGCCGCGGTCCAGCCCCAACCGACACTGATACCGGTGTAGGTATTATCAAATATTTCATTATGCTCCACCTTCAGCCCTTCTGTATAACCGCCGAAGATTGCGACACACCCGTAATAGTCCCTCGACACCCTTGCAATATAATTGTCCCGGATTATGTCATTCTTGCAAAGGTTCTCAGGCGCGGGATTGGAATTTAGCGCAAGGTCAACGGATATGCCGTTCCCCGAGATGTCTGTTATCACATTTCCCGCCAGTTCATTCCCGCTCGTACCCTGATAAAGATTTACCGCGTTCGCTCCGGCCCACTTTATCGTGTTCCCTGTGATTTTTATATTCTCCGCCCATTGCAGGTGAATCGCGGCGGGCATCACGGCCGAGTCATAAGGCATAAATTCTAAAGCCGGCGGGGTTCCGCGGAGGAACCAGTTTGCCTGCACCTGGACAAATCCTTCGCTGTTGGGAAGGAGCCAGGTAGAGCCCCTGAAGGTTATATTCTTGAATTCAATATTATGAACCCGCTTTAGCGGCGTTCCTTGTACCGTGATAAGCCGCTCGAGAACCGGGGCGATAACTTCCGCCGTATTCATATCTTCCCCCGGAAGCGGCTTGTAATAAACTTCCCCGGCGGTTGTGTCAAGAAACCACTCTCCGGGCGCGTCAAGCAGGCCAAGCGAATTTTCAAAATGATATGACGCCTGCGGCGAAGACGGGGGAGCCTTAAGCCCAACTTTGTTTGCTTCCTGTTGAAAGGAAACATAGGCAATATTATCGGCGATTGTAAACGAAGACAGGCGGAGGCGCATAACGGCCCAGTGGCGCTGTATGACCATCTCAATATTATTAAAGTTTGACCAGTTGGAGATATCTTTGGCGGGGATCAAAACCTTTTTGCCGGGAATGTCCCAGGATAGGATTCTGTTGTACTTTCCCGCGTTTGGACTTCTTGCCCGTACGGCCCTCCGCCCGTTTACAAAGAGCTGGCGGAAGGGCAATGCTGTGGAAGGAAGCGAACCAATGGAAGCTTTGTAAATACCGTTCCCGGCCGGCACCCATCCTTTCACCTGTTTTCCCCCGTCAATTACAGGCTTTTCATCTTTTGCCGCCTGATAAACAACATTAAAACCGTTGGTGCCTGAATCTCTTTCGTCAAAAGCGAGGCCTTCATCAAGCCAATAATCTCCTCCGTGCAGGTTTACGGTAATATCGCCTGACATATTGCTGTTTACGGATCTGATCGCGTCCCTGGTCTGGGCTATGGAGCCGCCCGGGTAAATGTCATAGGAAGACTGGCCGGCTCCGGCGTTCCCGGCGGAGCAGAGAATAAATATGAGCAATGTTCCCGCGTATTTGTTTATCATGCCCGGAAAGCCTTTTTCACTGCAACAACCCTATAACCGCGCCCATTACAATGCTTGAGGCCGCCAGAAAGCCTGCTTCAAGAACAAAGAGCATGAACTTCTTTTCAAAGATCCAAAGAGAACTTTTTGCCGGCACGATGAATAAGACAGAAACGAACAAACCGGTTAAGACACCCTGCCATAACGTGCGGCATTGAGTGTAATTCATTATCAGGGCAATGCCGAGTGATGTTAAAAATCCTGTAATAATCATCGCGGCAAATGTCCACCAGCCGGGGTTAAGCTCCTTCATTGAACCAAACCCGGCCAGCCTTGCCCATTTGTCCCCGAAAATACCGGGAGTGTACCAGATACCGCCGAGGATAAGATTTACGAGTACGGCAATCCCGATTGCCAAAAAGTTTAGCGAAAATGTGTTCATCGGATACGCGCAAGCTGCCTGCATAATTGCCTCCTCTTTCATAAACTATTTAAGAAATCTGTCATAAAAGCCGGCCAGCGACTGGAACTCTCTTCCGTATTTGGAGCTGTGAGCAGCGGGCTTGAAGCCGTGCGGCGCTCCCGGCACTTTTATCAGGTCAGAATAAACTCCGGCCTTTTTCAACAGGTCAAAAAGTTCTTCCGGTTCTTTCATCAGTATAACTTTATCGGCCTCCCCGTGGAGTATCAGAGTTGGCGGAACCCCTTTAACGGCGTAGGTTACGGGCGAAGCCTTCATATAGGCCTCCGGCAGCTCCTCATAAGTGCCTCCAAAGAGAGCCTGCGTCTTTGCGTTATGTTCAAAATGTATCTTCATGTCGGTCGGCGGGTAAAGGACCGCGACGCACTTTACAGCCTTTTTAATTGAGCCGTCCTCTCCGCCGTATTGATCCCCGGTAAAACCCGTCATGAGCGCGAGGTGAGCCCCGGCCGATTCCCCGAAGAGCCCGATTTTTTCTCCGTCCAGACCTTTAGCTCCCGCGTTCTTCACAACCCAGTTAACCGCTGTCACGCAGTCCTCAAGGCATGCCGGATATTTTGCCTCGGTAATAAATCTGTAATCTATTGAAACGGCCGCGTAGCCTCTCTCCGCCAAATCTGAAGCAAGTTCGGCCCAGGTGGTCTTATGCCCCTGGGTCCAGCCGCCCCCGTGGATAAGCATTATAACGGGAAGCTTGTTTGAAATAGTGTTTTTTGGAGTGTAAAGGTCAAGGCGCAGGGAATGCCCGCCTTTGTTCCCGTATTCTATATCACTTTTTAACGCTACATCTTTCGGAATATTGAAAGCAGGCGCGGCAGCTGGGAAAATCATAAGTATCAGGAAAAAAGGCGTAAGGGGAAAGACGGATTTATTCCTCATACTACATTATTACCAGAAAATAGGCTGTTCTTCAATTCCTATACTTGTCCTTGCTTCCATTTTCCGCTTGTTAAAGCAATGCGAATAGGGCATTATTTCATTATGAGAAAGAAGATGGCTTTAACAGGTATTACTCTCTTGTGCCTGCTCGCCGGAGCCCAAAGCAAAGTTGTCGCTCCCCCACGGGAGGACATCGTAGAGTTTCCTTTCTATTTCTACGAAGGCAGATTTATTATTATCAAAGCTTCGCTAGGGAACGCGCCCGCTGAGAATTTCATCTTTGACACCGGCTGCGACGCGACGATTGCCATTGACTACAAGTACGCGGAAGAAATAAAACTCAAACCCGAAAAGAACTCTTCTTTTGAAATGAGGGGTGTTGAGAGCGATCTTCCCTCGGAGTTCGCGATCACTGACATTTCTTTTAAAGAGACCAATCCTCTGCGCTCTCTCACGCTTCGCAGGGTCAAAGGCGTCATTTCCGATTACACGAAAAACTTCGGCAGGGAGTTTCGCGAGAAGGTAAAGATAAAGGGGTTGATAGGCGTCGGAGCGCTGTTCGCGAAAAAAGTTGTGCTGATAAATTACAATACTCAAACTATTCGGATAGGCGATGATATTGATAAGTTCCACTATCCCGGTATGCTCGAGATTAAAATGAATTCCCGCCGCGGGTCGGGTCTGCTTTCGGTGAAAGCCGCCGTAAACATTGAACCGGAAAGCACCTATGTGATAGATACCGGGGCTTACTGCTCAGGGTTTCCCAGGCCTACAAAGGGGGATGTGGATTTCGGCAAGCTGAAACCGGATGACTTTCAGCACTTTAAAACTTTGACCATCGGGGAAAATACCTTTACCTCCTCCAAGGCCTTGTTGCTGGTACCGATAAGGTTTGAATTCGGGCTGATAGGAGCCGATGTGCTCTCTGAAATGTCGGAGAAGAAAATTATCATACTTGATTACAAGGCAAAGAATCTATATGTGCCTTACCCTGTTTTAGTCAAGAACTAGCGGAAACCGTTTATTCTTTAACGTTTACGCTGTCCTTTCCCTTCTTCGCGAGAGCATTATTAAACTTTGGGTTTAAAACATCGCTCAGCACGAACGGAACGCGCGTATCGCCTTCCGAGGTCTCGACGGCGACAGAATCAAAAACAATGTTCCTGACGTGCCTGACGAAGAAACCATAGGACGGAAGTATCGTGTCAAATATTCTTGCGTTCGGATAACCGTCCGCGTTCTCCGGCACCGTCTTTCCTTCCGGATCGTTTTGATATTTTCCTTCCATGAATTTAAATCCGGCCTGGTTCAGATTGCCGGCAGGACTGACTCTCGGAATATCCGAGGGGCTGTGCCGCGACATCTGAATCCTCACATCCTTAATAACGATGTCCTCAATTAAGCTTCCCGGGTATGCCGTTATCGAAGAACTTATCGGACCGGCGTCCGTACAGGATATATTCGAGAGTGTTATCCTTTTTGCGCTTCCCGCCTGAGAAACCCTGATGCCTTTTGCCGTTTGGTTTCGCTTGCCGAGGCGTATGAATACCGGGCATTCAACTCCTTCTATCATAATATTGCTGATGTTTATGTCTTCCATACAGCCGCCGTCAACATTGCCCAAGTTTATTCCGATAAGTCCGTTCTTTACCTTCGCCGGATGGTGCACGCTTTCCGCGATTGAGGGCTTTATGATGCAGTTAGAAATGTTAACTTTCCTGTAACCCCCGACCGAACCCGTCCCGAGTTTTATTCCCGACGCGTGGGAACTCAGGATGCAGTTTGAAACCAATACTTCCTCGCAGGGGCGGTTGCCGTGCGATTTGAGCACAAGCGCGTCATCGGAGGAATCTATTTTACAATCCGAGATTATGACCCGCTTGCAGCCGTCTATATCCAGGCCGTCATTATTATAATTCGCGTGGGCGTAAACGCTCATGCCGCGAATAACGAGGTCTTCGCATTCAAAGTAGCGCTGAACCCAAAACGCGGAGTTGATGAGGCTTATGTCCTTCACGCGGACATTCTTGCATCTTATAAAATGAATTCCGAAGGGGCGGTCCGGGCTGTCGCCGATGTTATCCTGAAAAACTTCATGCGCCCCGCCGGGAGAGATTGTCCCTTCCCCCGTGATACTTATGTTTTCCTGCTCAAAAGCGTAGATGAACGCGCGCCAGGGCGCCTTGTCCAAAGTTGACGGGATTTTATGCTCGATGTGAGGGTACAAGGAAGGATCCGGGCGCCCAAGAAGCGTTGCTCCCTTGGATAGAAGAAGCGTTACATTGCTTTTCATAAACAGAGTGCCCGCGCTGTAATTCCCCGGAGGCAAAAGCACGGTGCCGCCCTTTGCGCCGCATTCGTCTATCGCCTTCTGGATTCCTTCTGTGTCATTTTGAATACCGTCTCCGGACGCGCCGGTTTCCGTAACATCTATTACTCCGAATTTATTATTCATGGTACTTATCTTGCCTCCTAAATATTCACTTCGAGTCTACAGGAGAGTATATAGGAGAAATGAATTGTTGACAACAAAAGAGTGCGACCTGAAGGCCACGGTTTTTTGTTTCGCAAATATAAAGGCCGCCGGCAGGAACCAGGCCTGCGGGCCTCACAAATAAAACAGCCTGTACCGTCCCCCATTTTGCCGTTCAGCGGCACAGGCTGATTACACTTGCATAGTATCCTATGTTCAAGCGTTTATGTCTATGGCATATATGTGCTAATATTAGTATTATCGGCTATTCATTAGCATAAACGAGCAAGGCTTGTCTATGCGTCAGTCAGGAGGTATTTACTGGGGTTGGTTTTTGTGTGCTTCTTGAATATTCTTGAAAAATGATTCAGGTCGTAAAAACCTGTTTTTTTCGCAATCTCTCCGAGGGTAAAACGTTCATTCCCTCGTATCAGCTCTTTCGCCTTTTCTATTCTCTTTTCCAGAATATATTCGCACAGCGTCTTTCCGGTATGCGCGAGGAATATTTTGGAAAAATTGCTCCTGCTGACTTTTGCGCGTTCTGCAATAGCCCCGAGCGTAAGCTTGCCTCCGAGATTTTCCAAAATAAAGGACTCGGCTTCAAGGATGGTGTTTTCATAAGCCCTGCTCCGCCTTACAACAGCGAGTTTCTTTCCCAGAAATTCCATAATTTCGCCTATACTGCCGCCGGAGCTAACTTTTTCCACACAAGTGTTTATCGCAGTCTTGATGTAATTATTTGAAATAAAATCTCCGGGATAGCAGGAACTTTCAATGCCTGCCATCAACTCTTCCATTTCCTTATACTTCCTCTCCAGGCGCAGGTTAACCTCCGGCTTAGCAGAAAACATTACCAATTTTGAGACCCCGCGTATCCTTGTTTCTACGGGAGCGCTCGTCAAGAATTTTATCACCCTCATGCTATCGCTGTAATTTGGCGTGTCCGCAGGGATAGTATAGACTACTCCCTTTAAAAGCTGGGTGCATTCCGAGCCGTCCCTTTTTTTCGGATAGGGCATAATTCCGATTTTTCCTTTCAGCGCGGAATCAGCATCCTGCAGAATATTGAAATAATCGTACTGCCAGAATATTCCGGACACAACCTTGCCTTCCGAGAACATTCGAAGCTTCTCGGCCCAGCTTAAACCGGCTTTTCGCGCTATCCTGAAACGGTTTTTGCAATCAAGGAGGAATTCCAGCACTTCCCTGTAGGAATCAGGACTGTAGATTGCCTTGCGGTAGCCGGGCGTGTTTTTTTGGGCAGCCGCGTTTTGAAGCAGCAGGAAGGAGGCCCCTTCACCGGACAAAGCATAAACAAACCCATCCTGCATTCCAGGCTCTTTTTCCATTACCCGCTTCACTTTCTCCGCCAGATCGTCATTACTTTCGGGCTTTGTCAGCCCGTATTTATCAAACAGGTCCTTTCTATACAACAGGTAGGAGCCGTTCAGAAGCGAGGGCAAAGCATAGAGGCGCCCGTTGTAACGGCAGGCCTCGAGAACTTCAGGATAATACTCTTTTGTCAGGTTTGCATCACTTAATTCCTCGAGCAGATGGCCGAAGGGCAGAATCTTTTTTTCCCGCGCAAGCCTTTTGACAAGGAAAAGGTCATGAAGAACCATGCTGAACCTTTTTCCGCAGGATTCCACAAGTTCGTTGTATTCCTTCCCGCCAAAATCATTATGACCGGTAATGCCTACAAAGCTCAGGTGCCTCCCGGGATACTCCTTTCTGAATCTTTCCGAGAACTCATTTTCCAGATCGGCGTCATCAGCGTTGGAAACAACGAATATTTCATGGCTTTTCGCGCCGGCTTGTGCCGCGCTATTTTCTTTAACTGCAAGTCCTTTGTCTTCCAAAACAAGGGCCTTTTCGCTTTTTGCAAACTCAGCCGCGCGCATTTTCAGGATTCTCACGCTGAAGCGCTCTTTGCCGTCACTGAAGTTTTCTTCTCCGTCGCTAAAACTTCTCTTTAGCAGAATGAAACCGTCAGACCTCTCAAATACGCAGTCGTCAGGAAAGCGTTTTCCAAGAAATTCAGTTTTTGTATTATACACAAGCACGGTGTTTATACGCAGCTTAACAAGAAGCGAAAGGAGTTCTGCAAGGCCGGTCTCTTTTTCCTCTGCCGCATCCGAATATGCAAGGCTATTGATGAGTAAATGCCCTATGGGCTTATTCCTGGCGCTTTTCCTTAACAAAGCGGTTATTTCATCTGCGCCCCCCGAGACCTTCTCGATATTCAGGTATTTCCCTGTTTTAAAAGAAAAACGGGCGGCCACGCTCCTTACCTCCTCGCTGCTCTCTTCCGACGAAATTATCAGGCCGCGGGAACTTTCGGTAAACTTTCTCGCAAGGAAGGTCTGAAGGGCAAAGAGCGTTTTTCCTGAAGCAGCGCCTCCTGCCACGGCTATAAGCTTGCCTTTGCCGTAACCGCCGCCAAGCATTCCGTCAAAGGAAGAAATGCCGGAAGGCATCAGGCTGCCGGATTTATTTGGGGCTGCTTTTTTCATGCTACTTAACCCTTGCTCCCTGCTTTTCGAGTTTTGCCCTTAAGAGTTTCATATCCAGTTTTGCCGGAAGCGTATTCTTCTTTACCGACAGAGCCGCCGCGGTGCCGGCCGCCTGTCCCGTGGCAAAACATGCCGGCATTACACGGACGCTCCCGTTCATCATCCTGTCCGAAGAAACGCTCCTGCCGGCCACAAGCAGGTTCGAAACCCCCTGCGGAAGCAGTGCCCTGAATCTTATCCCGTAGGTTTGGCCTTTTTTCAGCCACAAGGAATCAAAATCCCTGTCAAACTTCCGCGCTTCTTTCTTATTGGAAGTCGCATTGTGGACATCTATCGTATAATCATAGACCGCGATGTCATCCGGGAAGTGGCGCGCGTTAAGATAATCGTCAAGCGTAAGTTCATATGCGCCTTTTATCCTTCTTGTTTCCCTGATGCCGGGCAGAGCCGCGGTAGCGACTATCCTCGCGTTCTTCATTCCGGGAACATGCTTTCTGCCATACTCGATAAAACTCTGCGCAAGTTTCCTGCCGGAGACCATGACCCTGGTGAGATCGTCCGCATTGGTCCCGTCAGCAAAATAAACATGCCCGAAGTTATGGCCTAAACTGCCGGGATATATTTCCTGCGGGCCTAGCCCGCGGTATTCAGCCTTATCAATCTTTGCAAGCTTCCCTTTTTTGACGAGAGAAGCCCACCACTCTTTCGCCCCTTTCTGCGTGTCAATGGCGCGCGCGAACTTGTAGTACTTCTTCTTGTCAATGCCGATGCTCCTGTAGCAGAGCGAGGCGGCCTGCATAATCCCCCGTTTATCGCCTTTAAAGAAAGCGCATCCGGCCGCGGCAGCGACATCCGCGTCGCCGGTCGCGTCAACAAAAATTTTTGCCGCGACTGCCTGCCTGCCGCTCTTATTTTCTATCAGGACATAACTTATCTTTTCTTTGCTTTTTATAACTCCTGATACGAAAGTAAACAGAAGAACTTTTGCTCCGCTCTCCGCGACCATTTCATCGTAAATCACTTTAAGTTTTTCAGGATCCTTGACCACCCATGGAATAGCGTCGGCTGTGACGCCCAATCCGCCGCATTTTTTAAGCCTTTCGACTGCTTCAAGACCGATGCCGGTAATAGCCGGTTTCTTTCCTTTGCCGAATGGGCAGAAAGACGGCACCTCTCCGAGCGTGCTCATGCCGCCAAGGGCCCCGGCCTGTTCTATAAGCAGGGTTTTCGCGCCGTTTCTCGCGGCGGCAATGGCAGAGGCAGTCCCCGCCGGCCCTCCGCCGCAGACCACGACATCGTAAGTCCCAAAAACAGGGATTCTCTTCGCCGGTTCAAGTATGCTTTTCATTATAGGCTCCTTGACAGCTTTAGTACGGCTTTAATATGATGAAGTACGCCACATAAAACCAGCTGAAGAGCCCGTGAATGGCCATCCAGATTATTGAGTGAAGATGGGCGTAGGAAATTATCATCGCCATTGCCGAACCAAAACCTATTCCGTAGAACATGCCGTGTTTTTCCATAGAACCTCCGTGAAACTTGTCATTTCCATTCCGATATTTCCGAGCCTTTTTCACGAATACTTTATTATAAACGGCGTTGGAAACGTCGTTTAGCACGAAAGGAACGCGCTTGTCGTCTTCTTCGGTTTCAAGATTCACTCCTTCAAATAATATAAATTGATTTGCTTCCTGTTCAGTAAAACGACATCCCCAATGAATTATTCTACACTTTTACGGCGGATTCAAGAGTTTTTACTCCGGCGACTACCCGACGACAAGCCGGACTAAATGCTCCTTTCCGTCGTCTGCCAGATCTATTATGCTGTCTTCCTGAGACACCTTATCTACGGCGCAGCTTAATACTTTGCGCTTTGACCCAACAATCTGTATTTCAATATTATATGTTGATTTCCTGTATCTGTAAATTATTTCTAGCGATTTCCAGCCGGATCTTAAGCAGGAAGGATCAAGCTGCATTTTATCCCCGCGCAGTTTAATCCCTATCAGGAATTCCATTATGAGGCGGTACATCCAGCCCGATGAACCGGTATACCAGGTCCAGCCGCCCTGCCCCGCGTGTTTCGGATTTGAATAAACATCCGCGGCAACCACATACGGCTCCACCTTGTATTTTAAAACATCGGACTTTGTTTTGGCATGATTTACCGGATTTATCATATCCAGCAATTCCCAGGCTTTATCCTTATCCCCCATCAGCGCGAAGGCAATAATAACCCAGATTGCGGCGTGAGTATACTGCCCTCCGTTTTCTCTGATGCCGGGCGCGTAGCCCTTCACATAACCCGGCTCTTCCCCGGACACGTCAAAAGGAGGGGCGAATATTTTTATTATGCCGGCCTTCCTGTCGACCAGCCTTGCATCAACCGAATTCATCGCTGTTTCCGCCCTGCTTTGCCCGGCGGCCCCGGATATCACCGCCCAGCTCTGGGCAATGGAATCTATCGAGCACTCGCTGTTTTCTTTTGACCCAAGCGTTTTTCCGCTGTCATAGAAGGCCCGCAAATACCATTCTCCGTCCCAGCCGTGCTTCTCTATATTTTGCCTTAAACTTTCAGCTTCCTTTTTCAGCGCCGCAGCTGTCGCGGTATCTTCTTTGTATTCGGCCATCTTTACGGCTGAATTCAACACGCTAAACAGGAAGAAAGAGAGCCACACGCTTTCCCCTTTTCCTTCTATGCCCACAAGGTTCATCCCGTCGTTCCAGTCTCCGCTCCACATAAGCGGAAGGCCGTGCCCGCCGTAAGTACCCGCTTTCTTCAAAGCCCTTAAACAATGCTCGTAAACACTTCCGGATTCCTCGGAGCGCGCCGGCCTGTCGTAATACGATTCCTCGCCCGGATTTAAGAGCCGTCCTTCAAGATAATTGGTTTTCTCATCAAGTATCCCGGTATCCCCGGTTACTTCAATGTAACGCCAGAGCACAAATACAAGCCAGAGCATGTCATCTGAACACCTGGTCCGGACGCCCCTGCCGAAAGGTTCGTGCCACCAGTGCAGCACATCTCCCTCCTTAAACTGGTGCGCCGCGCAGTTGAGAATATGCCCGCGCACCAGCGCCGGCTCGGAATACATTATGGCCAGGCAATCCTGCAGCTGGTCGCGGAAGCCGAAAGCGCCGCCGGACTGGTAGTAGCCTGTCCTGCCGAAGAACCTGCTGGAGAGGGACTGATACATCAACCAGCCGTTCCCGAGCATGTCTATTGTCTTATCCGGGGTCTCAAGCCTGATCGCGCCGCAGGCGCCCTCCCAGAATTTTATGGACTCCGACAGCTCTTCCTCCGCCTTTTTTGTCCCGGAGTGTTTCTTTGCCATTGCAGCCGCGGCCTGAAGGCTCTTTTCGCCGCCGGAGGTGAATATAATTTCCCGTTCCTCGCCTGCCTCAAGTTCAAACTTCACCTGCAGGGCCAGGCACGGGTCATAACCGGCGCCTGTTCTTCCCGAGAGCTTAGAATGTTTCATCGCCAGTGGATCCGAAAGCGTCCCGTTCCTGCCGGTAAACTCAGCCTTATCGCCGGTAAAACTCCTTTTTAACTCATTCACATTCATAAAAACGGTGTAGCCGGGGAACTCGGTATTGTAGGGATTTCTCGCAAGCAAAGCGCCGCTGTGCTTATCAATTTCGGTTATGATATGCATATCATTCTTGCTCTCCAGGCAGCCGAGCACCAGGTCATAGCAGAGCGTCACGGAAAGATTTCGCTTTGCTTTCCCGGTATTTTTCACTTTGATAACCGTGTACTTCACGGGGTCTTCGGGAGAAACAAAAATCGTCATTCCGGTTTGTATGACGCTCTCCAGGTGCTCAAAAACACTGTAGCCCTGGCCGTGCCTGCATGCATATGTGCTTTTGCCCCTGGCCGGAAAAGGCGCCGGAGACCAGAAACGTCCTGTCTCCTCATCCCTTACATATGCCGCTTCACCGCTCTTGTCTTCCACGGGGTCATTGAGCCAGGGGGTTATCCTGAACTCGTGGGAATTTTCAAACCAGGTATACGCTCCGCCAGATTCCGAAACAACGGTTCCGAGGCGCTTGTTCGCGATAACATTGGACCAGGGCGCCGGGGTGCTCTCCCCCGGTTCAAGAATTATTACATATTCCCTTCCGTCTTGGCTGAAACCGCCGAATCCGTTCCAGTATAAGAGTTCATTCCTGCCCGTTTTAATCGGTTTTCCGCTTTCTTCGGCGCGCAGTTTTGCCGGTTTTAGAAGCGGCGCAGCGGGAGGGAGAGCCCTTGCCCTCTTTAACTGCTCGGGCAGCAGCCCTCCCGTGTCCGAGATGACTATTTTCGCGACCGACTGCATCAGAATCTTGTCTTCTTCGGACATCTGGTCGGCGCGTTTTACGAATATGCCGCCCGGCTTATCAATGAGCTGGGCCTCCGTGCCCGTGGCAATTACGCCCAGCAGGTGTTCCAGCAGCTGCTGGCGGTAACTTGAATGGTCCTCGTCCCAGATGACCAGGTCAACGCTTAAGCCTTTCATTCTCCAGTAAGCGTGCGCCTTCAGGAGCTGCAGCACCAAATCCGTATTTGCCATATCGCTTATACGCAAAAGGACTATCGGAATGTCCCCGGAAATGCCGTATCCCCACAGGTCAGATTGTCCTCTCGCGTTTTTGAGCATAATAGCCGGGCTGGCGCGCCAAAGCTGATTTGAGAATATTATCGCGCCGGCTAAACTGCCGTACATCTGAGCGTCAGCTTCCGTCGCATTCAGCTGCTGGAGAAGCACCTGCGCGTGAGTCCAGGCAAGCGCAAAAACCCGGTCTGCCAAAGTCTTGTCTTTATACTTGTCTATAAGGCTTAACGCGGTTTCCCTGGTCTCGGAAACCCCGGTAAAGACATCCAGCAAATAAGTTTCATCGGGCTCTATTGAGATCACGCATCTCGCGGAGATTACCGGATCCAGCACGGAACCCTCGGAATTGGAAAGTTCGGTCCCGCCTTCCATTGCCGCGGGGTTTTTGGCCGACCGGTTTCGCCCTATGAATTTATTCCTGTCTGTTTCAAAGGATAGTCCATCGGGTTTTTTACCGTGCAGGCTTATTCCGTGAAAAAGAAAAGGAGGTTTTTCGCTGTTTGAACTTGGCCGCCTTGTGCAGATTATTGAATTTCTGTCCTTTAGCAGTTCAGACTGGACGAAAAGGTTTCCGAAACACGGATGGAGTTCGTCAGCTGCCTGGGCGCGCAGCACAACCTCTCCATATGTGGTTATTTCAAGCTGCCTGCTTTTCCAGCCGCGATTTGTCAGTCTTATCCTTTTCAGCTCAACATCATCTTCCGGCGATACGGCTATTTCCATGTTTGTCTCTATGGTATTGTCAGTCCGTTTAAATTCAACCCTCGCCTGCAAAAAAGAGACCTCATAGCTGTCGGGTTTTTTTAACACTGGTTGATAGCCGGCCGACCAGAATTCGTTCTTTTCCGGGTCTCTGATATAAACGAACGGCCCCCAGTTGTCCAGCGTGGAGTCAACCCTCCATCTTGTGACTGCGAGGTCTTTCCATTTTATATAGCCTCCGCCCGCATTGGTGAGCATCACATTTATCCTGCCGTTGGAAAGCAGGTGCACTTCCGGAGAAGGAGTATGAGGATCCGTAAAGGTCCTGACAAGCGGGACATCCGCGCCGTTCCTCTGAAAGTTTTCCCCGGCGGAGTACTGCGGGTAGAACGGGACAATCCTCGGTATCTTTTCTTCCAGCAGTATGGCGGCAGAGCGCATCGCGGTATTTGCCATAAAACGCCTCTGCATAATGTTATTATGAATCACATTAGCAAGGGCCGAAAGGGACATCCCCTGATGATGCGACATATATGAGGTAATCGTCTCCCGGTCGTAAACCGCGGCAACTCTTGAACCGGTAAAATCAACAGCCTCGTACATCCCGTATTTTCCTTCAAAACCGGACTTTGACATTTCCATCAGGTTCGCGCAGGCCTTGTCAGGCACGACCATCAGCGCCAGCATGGACGCGTACGGGGCGATTACAAGATCTTCGCTCAGTCTTGGCCTAAACCCCAGGCCCGGGACTCCAAAGGACAAATACTGGTAATTAAGCTGTAAATCAAATGCTTTATAGCCCGATTCCGAGATGCCCCAGACGACTCCTTTTTGCGCGCAATACTTTATCTGTCTGTCAACGACCGTTTTATAGGTTTTATCAAGCAAGGTGTTTTTGTGTGAAGGCATTACCAAAAGCGGCATCAGATATTCAAACATTGACCCGCCCCAGGACAAAAGCGCGGGCTCGCCGGAAAAAGTTGTCAGCAGCCTGCCAAGCGCAAACCAGTGTTCCTGGGGAACAACGCTTTTGGCAACCGCGATATAACTGAGCATCCTGCATTCTGAGGCAAGCAGGTCATAATAACCTTTATCGTATTTTTTCATACCCGCGTTGAACCCTATATAAAACAAACGGCGGCTCTTATCGTAGAGAAATGCAAAATCCGCGCCGGCCAGCGCCGCGCATTCCGCTCCAAGCGCTTCCGCCATTTCAAGCGCGCCTGCGGCGTTTTCCGCCCCGCGCGCCGTCAAAGTTTTGAGCCCCGCAATCACACCGGGCAAGCCGGACGGGACAGAAATCCTTCCCGCCCTGATTGAATCCTCCAATCTTTCAAAAATGATATCTGTTCTTCCTTTCAGCTTATTAAGGCTGTCAAGCGACGGAAAGCCGCCGCAGCCCGCAAATATCATCTTCAACTCTTCGATATCTTCGGTTCCGGGCAGCCCGTTCCCGCTTTGCAGCAGCAGCCGGTATTCCTCCGAGCTTGACCACGGCGCGAATTTTTCCAGTTCAAAAAGAACTCCTTTGCTCTGGGAAAGCAGCGTCTCCGCCCATTCTTCTGCTTCCCGGTTTTCAAGGTTTTTCGCGTATCCTGATATTTTATCCGCGAAACCAGCAGCCTTAAGCACCTTCAGGCGGAAAATATTCAGGCCTGGTATTTCTCCTTTAAGTTCCGCTTCCGCCATAGAAACTGCTTCCGCGGCAGCGGCTTTCTCCCTGCCCTTTCCCGGGATTTGAGAAACGGCTTTTCCGAGCAGGGCGAGCACATCCTCAAGACCGCTTATGGTTCTTTCAGAAACCAGCGGCATTTCTTTGCTTTCTTTAAGCGCGCTTTCCAGTACAATCAAATGCCCGGTCAAATTGCCGGAATCTACGGTTGAAATATATGCCGGGGGAAGAACTGCAAGCGTCCGGGTGTCATACCAGTTGTAAAAATGCCCCCGGTATTTTTCCATCTTCGAGAGGGTGAGGAACGCTTTTTCGACGCGTGAAAGGAACTGTGTAGTCTGGATATATTGAAAGTCCCTGGCGGCCGAGCAGGCAAGGAAGTACAGCCCGATGTTCGTGGGAGAGGTCCTGTGGGCGATTCTTTCCGCAATGCCTTCCTGATAATTATCCGGGGGAATCCAGTTGTCCTCCTGCCCGGCAAAAACTTCGTAATAGCGCCAGGCTTTTCTGGCCAGCAGCCTCAGATATTTGTTTTGTTTTTTTCCGAGGACCGCCTGGTGCGGCTCCGGGGACAGCCGGCTCATAGACCATACAAAAAACGGAGAAGAGAGCCAGGCGGCAAGCAGCAGCCAGGACGAAAGCATAGAATCGTATGAATACGAAAACATGAAAATGGCAAGCAATAGGGCTGCCGCAGGGGCGAACCACATTGAAACTACTACTCCCGGCAGGTTTTCGCTGAATTCCAGCGATAATATGCCCGCCGGCTTCCATTCCAGAAGCTTTCTTTTTGAAATATGCATCCTGAAAAGCGCTGTCAGCGCAGCATGAACGCTGTAGTAGGCTTCGTAGGGCAGTACCATTAAAGTTATTGCCGCTTGCGCGAGCCGGGTAACCATCGAACTTATAATGCTTTTCAGGTATGATTTTACTGACATATTCCCGGGTTTTTTGAGAATATCCATAGCAATGGAAAGGAGGGCCGGAATTAAAATCACCGTGACCGTAAAAACAGTCCAGAGGAAGGGCTGCGCGAAACCGGTCCATCCAAGCGCCAGCAGCGCAAGCAGGGCCGCGGGAATCAGGCTTCTTCTGAGATTGTCAAATATCTTCCACTGTTCGAGAAACGAAAGCGGGTTCCTTCTTAGCCGGTTCTTCTCATCACGGACGTTTCTAAACAACCAGCCTGAGATCTGCCAGTCCCCTCTTATCCAGCGGTGTCTTCTGTAGGCGTCTTCAACAAATCCCCGGGGATATTTCTCATAAAGAACAACATCGCTTATTATTCCCGACCTTAAATAGCCGCTTTCAATAAGATCGTGGCTCAGGATCAGATTCTCGGGAAAGACTCCGGAGGTTACTTCTTCAAAAGCAAAAACATCATAAATACCTTTCCCGCAGAACGAACCTTCCCCAAAAACATCCTGATACAAATCCGAGACTGCCCGGGTATAAGGGTCAATACCCGTTTCTCCTCCGAAGATCTTCGCGAACAAAGACGCGTTAAGGCTTTCAAAGGTAATTCCCAGCCTGGGCTGAAGGATGCCGTAACCTTCCGTCACCCTGCCTTTCTTCCGGTCTATTACTGCCGCGTTTAACGGATGAGCCATAGCCGCGGCCATTTTCCTCACCGAATCAAGCGGCGCGCCGGTATCGGTGTCAAGCGTGACGGCATATTTCACCGTTTCAAGAATATTTCTCCCGCCTGTCAAAAAGTTATCACAGTCCTTCTCTTCCTTTCCTAGGATAAGGCGGTTAAACTCCGCAAGCTTGCCTCGTTTTCTCTCATGCCCCATCCAGGTCTTCTCGGCTTCATTCCACTTCCTGAACCTGTGCATAAGAAAAAAAATATTTTCCCTTTCCGCTTCCCCCCCGTATTTCCTGTTCAAATCTTCAATCCCGTTCTTCGCATATTCAAGGAGCTCTTTATCTTTTGCCGTCTCTTTTACCGGGGCATCCGTAAAATCAGTCAGAAGGGCAAAATAAATATTTTCATCCTTGTTGGAAAAATATTCTATTTCTAATTTTTCAAGAAGATTGTCAATGTTTTCCCTGGAATATATCATGGCAGGAACCGCCACTACGGTCCGGAACTCTTCCGGTATCCCGCCCGAGAAATCCATCTTGGGAAGCGGTTTGGGCCCGACAAAGAGCGCTGCAAGCCAGTTGACAAGAGAGATACCCGGATTAGCCGAGCAATACAGGATCAGGCATCCCGCGGCAATCAGTTTCCATAAAGGAGCGCCGAAGCGCATAAAAAAGCCTGAAAGAACGTACGCCGTGAGCAGCGTAAGAACCGTTATTAATCCAAGGTAAAACAGGAACGGATGTTTTTTTGCGGGTCCGATCAGCGTTTCTTTGCCGTCCCGCCTGTACTTTATCCCCGCTTCAAGATCTTCAAGGCCCTTATCAAGGAGGAAATAGCCGCAGTGCCCTCTTTTGGGCTGCTCCCCGGTTACTTTCCCTGCCGCGGCAAACTCAATACATTTGGCGGCAATTTCCTTTTCAGAAAAGCTGCTCTTTCTGGCGAGCCTTTCAATGACATGCCTGTACATATCCCGGGTGTCAAAATCCATTTCCGGATAGGCGCCCGAAGGATCTTCTGAAAGAAGGGCATGTACCGGGCTCATCTCCTCAACAAATGTGTTCCAATCCAGAGAATTTAGCAGTCTTAAACTGTTTATGCTGTTGCCTACGGAAACCTGGTCCATCGCCTGCTGTTGGCCTTCAGCCATCACGAGTTGTTCTATTGACAAGCCCTGTTCCTCAACCCTCTGCTGAAGCCAGGTAAGCGCCAGAGCCAGCGCAATATTTTGGCCGCGCATTCTTTTCACAAGTTCTGAAACAAAAGCGCCGGTCATCGCGGGCCCGGTCTTTGCCATTTCGGCCATTTCCAGAATCATATCCCTTGGGGCTTCCTCAGCCTTTTTTATCAATCTTTCGGCCCAGTAAGCGGCAAGTTCCTTGTCCTTGCGCCCCCGGTAGATTTTTACGCCAACGCGCCTGAGATTCTCTATCAGAGAAAGGCGCAGCATTATAGGGACGGCCCAGAGCTCGCCGAGAGTGAGGGTAACACTTGTCTGGTAGGCGGAAATGTAGCCGGAAAGGCCGTTCTTGTGCAGCCTCCCGTCAGAATGGGAGATTAAATCCAGCGCCAGGCAATAAACTCGCGGGTAACCCTCGCAGGGACCGGCCTTGAGGCGGGGCAATTCTTTGCTGAAGTCTTTAGGAAAATGCTCTCTTGCGGTCCGGACCTGTTCCTCTATCAGATAAAAATTATCTATCAACCATTCGCCCGCGGGCGCAAGCTTTTCTTTTTTTCCCAGAGCGGCAGAAAGCAGGTCGTAAACTTCCAGGAGCATCGCTTCGTTCTCATCAAGCCTTTTTAGAAGTTTGGTTTCTCCGTGCTCCGCCGAAATCTCGTGCTCTCTCGCGAGCCTTTTTGAGTGAAGCTCCAGCTGTTCAACGCTGAAGACTTCCTCACGGAGCGGTAATTCATCGTTGTACTTTGCGATAAGCTCATCGCTTATCACTTTAGCCCTTAATCTGGCTATGTTTCTCCTTATTTTTTCAGGAGTTATTTCCATTGCTAAACCACGCTCATTGTTCATTATAACAGGAATACAGCCATATACCTAAGTGTTTACGGAATGATATTTTAATAAGGAATCTGTTTTAGGTATAATGAAACACTGCGGCCTGAAGACGGAGTCTTTTGTTTCGGTTGGTAAAGATATAATTCCGCTGCCGGCAATGATACGGAGCGCGGCGCAAAAGGAGAAACTATGAACCTTGAAGAACTTGACCTGAAGGGTTACGGCCGTTTTGGGAAGAAGAAAGGCTCGTTTGAGCTTGATACCATCAACCTTCCCTCTCCATGGGAGTATATCTACCAGAACCGGCGCATACTTCTCAAAGTCGACCAGCACGGGCCCGTGCACTCCCAGGTGGAACCGCCAAGCGATATTATGCTCTTCAGGCGCGACCCTTTCCAGAAATATTCCAGTTGGCTTGTCTGGCTCAGTTCTCCTTCTTTTATAAACGGCAGTTTTACCAATTTCTTCCGCCCACTGCAGGGCCGCGCAGACCCGGCGGCAAAACCTGACAGGTATCAGGCGGAATTCAAGCCTGCCGAAGCATCTTATACCGTGGAAAACGAGGGCCTCCGTTGCGTCACAACTTTCTTCATTCCCCGCCGCGCCGCGGCAATTGTAATGAGAGTGAATCTTTTTAACATGCGGAATGAACCGCTGCAGCTTTCGGCAGTTCCGGTCATCCGGCCTTTCTTCAATTCGGTTCTGTCCGCGGTCTGGGATAAACCCGAGTGGTACTTAAAAACAGCTTTCTGCATGGAAAGCCGTCCGGGATTCTCGTTTCAGCTGATGAACCCTCTGGGAGATACTTCAAAACGCAGAACCGGAGTGCTCTGGACGGACGGGACAGGGCTTTCCGGAGCCGAGCAAAGTTATGAGAGATTCGCCGGGCAGGGAAATTTTGATAACCCGGAGAGCATTTATCGCGGAAAACTCCGCCTGCCTGTTGAAAGCGCCCGTGGATGGGGCGTGTATGATAAAGAAAACACCCATACCGGTTACCCTCACGCGAATGCCCTGCAATATGATTTAAAAATTGAGCCCGGTGAAACAAAGAGTTTTGCGCAGGTATTTTCAATGCTGGTCCCGGGCGCGGACGGGCTTCTGCCTGATAAAAAAGAGGCTCTTAAAACGGCTGTCTGGCTGGAGAAAAAAACCTGCGAAACCGAGGTTAAAGAGATAGAGAAAGAATACGATTGTCTCTTCAATAAGCGCTCGGTTAAGACCCCCGATCCGGCATTTGACCGCTATGTGAACGAGTGGCTGCCCCTTCAGCTTGACTGGACCTGCTCGCTTGACCGCGGTTGGCCCACGGGCGACCGCGGCTCAAGGGATTCCTCAAATGATTTCACCGCAATGACGCCGCTGAATCCCGCCTGGGCGAAAGAAACAATGGAGACATTGTTCTCCTGCCAGCGTTCGGACGGCTGGATACCGAGGACCTGCTCGGCGGAGGGCAGAAAGGGCAAGCATAACCTTAAGGAAGCGGTGGATGCGGGCTACTGGCTTTTGGAATTTCTCCATGAATACCTCTGCTTTACCAGGGATTTCGGCCTGCTAAAGAAAAAACTCCCCTGGCTGGACAGCGATGAAGAAAACACGGTATTGGAACACGCGGTAAAAGCCCTCGGATATTACCTGGCACCAGAAAATATCGGCGAGCACGGCCTGAACAAGATCAGGGCCGGAGACTGGCTGGATTCCTTAAACCGCGCGGGATTGAGAGGGCGCGGCGAGAGCGTTACGTCGACCAACCAGACCATAATCGCCCTGATTCAAATATCGGAAATGCTTTCCTCGCTTAAAGACCGGCTTGTTGCTGACGGGCTGCTGCCGGCCGCGGAGATAGACCGCCTCCTCGCGCTTTACTCTGAAAAGAAGGAAGCTTTCAGAAAGAACCTGCTCAAGCATGCCCTGAACTCGCAGGGTTATTTTAACAGCGTTTTCAATGATGACGGGGCCTGGATATTTTCTGACAAAGATCCTGACGGGGAACGCAGAATTTACGGGCCGGCCAACTGGTTCGCGCTGAGTTCCGGCGTCGCGATACCCGGCCAGGTTGAGAATCTTATGAAGGAAATGGACAAACTTAAATGCTCCGCCGGCTACCGGCTTTGCTGGCCGCCGATGGGGCATAAGCCGATAGCGAATGTGGGGCGCGGGGGAAGCGGCGACCTGACGGCCTTCAGGTCCGAGAATGCCACGGCCTACAACCAGGGCTCGCACGGCTTTCTCGGGCGCGGGCTGGCCGCGGCAGGCAAAGGAGACCGGCTTTTCGATGTTATCCAATACCTGCTTCCTTACGATCAGGAGAGGCATCCCGTAAAGCAGACAATAACGCCTCCTTACGGCGTGGTCAACTGCTGGCAGGAGCTGCCGGGCTATCCTTTCCGGGGAGGCATGGTCTTTCTTACGGGAAGCATCGCTTACGGACTTCGGATGGTATATGACTGGATGTGCGGAATCAGGCCTATGCTTTCCGGAATGGCAATTGATCCGTGCATCCCGAAACACTTCAAGAAACTTGAAGCGGATTTCAACTGGCTCGGCTGCTCGGTTCACCTGACTATATTAAATCCGGATGCGTCCGAATGCCTGGTTAAAAGCATGCAGGTTGACGGGAAAAATATCAAAACAACAGAAATAGATTCGGCAACAGGAAGGACTTTATTTGTAGCTGCTGACGGGCTCTTTAAGGCCGGCGGCAAACATGACATTACGGTAAATCTCTGATTTTAGGAGGAATATGAAGATAACTCTTTTGTTCTCAATGCTCCTTATTTCAGGCCTGCTCTTCGCGGATGAAGGCGTAAAAACCAGGGCCTTCATAATCGACCAGGTAAAGACAAGCTCCATTGAGGGCATCCCGGGGAATACAAAGCGCGCGCTGAAAGATTTTGACTTCAAAAAAGACAACTTTAAAGTAAAACTCAAGATGCGCCTAAAGGACCCAAAAGCTGTAAAAATAGAGGATGCCGGCGATGTGATCTATAAAATTGCGGTCGAATTGACACCCGGAGGGAAGACCTACAAGCTGGACGATATCAATGTAACAACCGGAAACCTCTCCTTCCCCACTAAAGAGATATTTACCCCGACAGGGAGCGAGAAACAGCCGCGCGGAGACCTTACTTTTATAACCACCGGCAACGCGCCTGAAGCCACCGTAAGCTACCTTATCGTGATAATAAAACCTGTTTGGGTGACCGTTGGCCCGGGAGACGGCGCCGATCTTGACAAAAATATATCCTGGATAGTTGGAGACCAGAAAGATTTTTTGCCAAAGAAGAGTTCGGAAGAATCGATACTTCTTTACGACAAGAATCCAAAACTCATCGGAAAATGCCAGGGGACCATATCTGTGGACTACGCGGGAAGCATATTAATATCCGGGACCAACAGCGAAAAACTTACCGGCGTAAAGATTTTCTGGGCCTACAAGCTGGAACCGTTTAATATAAAGGATCCTCTGACCGGAAAATGATTTGGCTAACCGCCGCAGGCGTGTCGTATGAACGGAACAAGAAAGGCTTGTACCAGCAGCGCTCCAAAAAATAACAGTCCAAACCTTTTATTATGCTGAAAGGCGTAAGCGACAAAATAGAGAGGCCAGGTATTCTTTGGATAGTTTTCCGGCTCTGTTTCAGGTTTTTTCTTCAGGTAAACTCCGGCTACGGCAACAAACATATGCAGAGAGAATGCGGTCAACGCCAGGGCAAAATACCCGCTGAATACGAGATAAAAGGCTATCCCGTATTGCAGGGCCATCGTCGCTATCACGGAATACCTTGCAGCTTTCTCCCCAATGATAACCGGAAGCGTCCTTACTTTCTTTCCTTTATCCTGTTCGAGCTTGTCAATGTGCTTTCCGAAGAGCACAGTCGTAACGCCGAGCGCATAAGGCAGCGACACCAGGCAAGCCTGCCAGCTCCACTCGCCTGAGCAGACAAAATAAGTACCGCCGATCATAAGCGGGCCCCAGACAACCACCACCGCGAGTTCTCCCAGCCCGAAATATTTAAGGGGCCAGGTATAAAAGAGCAGGAAGAATGACCCCGCCGCGAAGAGCCACAGGGTTGTCCAGCCGGTAAGATAGACCAGGTAAACGCCCGCCGTAAAAGCGATGAAGCCGGTGACGAAAAAGTAAATGAAGAGTTCCCTGAAACTCATCAGCCCGTGTTCAAGCGGCTGGGGCCCGTACTGAGCCCGGTAATAGTTGCCCTTGTCCACTCCCTTAAAATGATCGACTATGTCGTTTAGAATATTGTTCGCGGCGTGAGCCATTACCAGTCCGAGGGCGCAAATGACCAGACGAAACAGATTACATTTATTCCCATCCATGTAGGCAAGAATTCCGCCTATCGCGGCGGAAAGGAAGGTCATTATAAGAACGGCGGCTCTCGTCGAAATAAGCCATTTTGAAATTATATCAAGCTTCTGCCAGCGTTCTTTATCCACCCTGGGAATTACCGTCAGGGCCTCACCCCACATTTTTATATCCATATCCGATTATATAGGCGGTAAGCAGGGTTTTCAACGAAAAAGGCAGGTATTAATAAGGGTTATTGTTTACGTTATAAACGTTACAAACGTTAAGAACGTTATTCTGCAATGCCAGACGGAGTCTGGCATGAAAGATATCCTTCCTTACAGAACAAGACGCACAAAGTGCGGCTTATAAACCTTATAACCTTTTAAAGATTTAGCAACTTTCTCGCATTTTTGTAGTATATCTTCTCCAACGCGTCCTTAGATAATCCCGACCTTTCCAACATCCCCTTAATCATCCCAGCAGTCTGCCACGGGAAATCCGTGCCGAAGAGTATCTTGTCTTCCCCGTGCGTCTTCACGAGGTTTCTGCAGGTTTCCGGAGTCACCTCCGCGGAATACGCGGTGTCAAAATAGGCCGGAGTTCCTGAAAGATATTTCACCACAGCATCCCACTGCCTGTAGGAACCAAAGTGCGCGAGGATAGCTTTTAAGCCGGGAATCTTTACAACGCCGCTTAACCGTTTCGGGGTCGCCTTTACCTCGGTCTCATACGCGAAATCAACGCCCGCGTGAAAAAGAATTATTATATTGTTCTTTACGCAGGCCTCGTAGACCGGTTTGAGCCTGTCCTCATCGGGATAAAAACTCTGGTACTCGGAATGAAGCTTGATGCCTTTTATGCCGTTCTTCGCGATAAAGGAAATTTCCTCTTCTATATTGCCAATCTGATTGAAATCCGGATGCATTGAACCGAAACAGATTATTTCTTTGCTTGTTTTATTAAACTCTATCATCTTTCTGTTGATGCTTGCGACTTGCTCTTTCTTTGTCGCTACCGGCGCATTTATTGAAAGCGTTACGCCGTCCCGTTTCATCTCTTCAAGAAGAGAAGCAGCTGTTCCCGCACCAAACGCTTTTATGTCTGCCTCTTTTTCCAGGAAATCTATCGTGGCCGGAGCTATATTGTCCGGGAAAAAGTGCGCATGAACATCTATCAGCTCCATTATCTGCCCGCCGCCCTGTAGGTCTTCGCAAGGTCTTCCAGAATCGCGGCGTATTTGACCGCGTCCGCTGCGTCATTGCCAAAGGTAAAGATACCGTGCCTGTCCAGTATGACCGCCTTTTCGTTCTTGTTCTTCATGGCCTTAATCAGGGCGGAGCCTATGCCGTACTTGTGCTCCATATCGTATTTTTGCGTAATAGGTATATCGCCTCCAAAATTCGCGGTATGAGGAATAAGCAATGCGGGGATAGGCTTTCCCTGCACCGCGTAGCTTGTCGCGTAAGGAGAATGCGTGTGCGCGATTCCGCCGACGTCCTTCCTGTGCTTGTAAACAAAACAATGCGCGTGAATGTAGCCGGAGGGAGGATGACTCCCCTCCACAACCTCTCCGTTTAAGCCCGTCACCACCATATCCGCGGGGGTCATTTCTTCATAAGACACCCCCTCGGGCTTTATAACGACATATTCTTTCCGCCTGTCCCTGCCGCTCACATTTCCGATTGTCAGTATCACCAGACCCTGTTTAACCAGTTCTTTGTTTGCCGCGCACACTTTTTCTTTCAGTTCTTCGAGCATTTTATCTCTCCTCAGCCGTTATTTTTCCTGTTGCATTATTGCCACATTTATCTTTCCATTCAGTTTATCCTTAAAGTTTTCGGCATCAGCATCGCTTCCGATTATTGTGCCATAATGCATCGGCACGGCAACTTTCGGTTTAATAACTTTTGCCGCTTCCGCGGCCTCATCCGAGGTCATTACATAAGTACCGGATACCGGAAGCAATGCCACATCAACTTTTAATTTCTTCATTTCGGGGATTAGGTCAGTATCCCCGGCGTGATATATCCGTATCCCGCCTGCTGTTATGATATATCCGACCATACCTGCTTCTTTTTGATGGAATTTTTTACCAATGTTGTAGGCGGGAACAACCTCAAGCTTGAAACCTGCGGCTTCCAGCTTGTCCCCGGGCTTAACTTCCTGCGTTAAAGAATGCATGCCCTTCAAGACTTCGGCGACAGAAACCACCAGCGTTTCCGGACCGCATATCTGTTTAATGTCTTCCGGAGAAAAATGGTCGTGATGTGAATGGGTTATCAGTATCAGGTCAGCTTTCTCCGGCGACCTGATATGATAGGGATCAATGTAAATGACCTTTCCTCCCGCTTTTATCTTAAAGGTATCATGCCCAAGCCAATGTATATTTTTCAGCAGGTTCATGTAATTGCCTCCCTGTTTCGCCTGCAGGCACGAAGAAAACACCGCCATCGCAGCAAGTACTACAAGCAGCTTTTTCATAACTCCTCTCTTTTGACGCGCAGTTTTCCATTCTCTACCAACCTGTCAAGGGCTTCAAAAACGGTTTCAAGCGATGAGTATTTCGGTTCATACCCCAGCTTCCTCCTGGCCTTTTCAATTGAAGCGTTAGGGCTATGGAGCATGTGGTCAAGTGTAATCGCTGCTTCTTCCTGCGTCACCGTCTTCTTCCATTCATCAAACGGCGCAAACTTCAGGTTCGCTTCCCTGCCGAAATGAGCTGCTACTGCTTCCGCGTAACCCCGCATGGTGAGAGCAGCCGGCGAAGCTACATTAAAACTTTCGCCGAGCGCGGTTGACCTGTTGTTCATGGCCTTGATGAAGGCCTGCGCCACATCCGCGGCATGCACATGGTGAAGAGTCTCCATACCGAAATTCGGCAGAAGGAGTTCTTCCCCGCGCGCCAGTTTCTCAAAGACAGCCGGAGAAACGTGCCCTGCGGGATTTATCGGCATCCAGCCCGGGCCGGATATGTGCCCCGGGTGCAAGACAGTCGCGGGAAATCCTTTCGCGCGCGCTTCGCCGAGCAGGTAATTTTCAATGGCGAGTTTTTCCTTTCCGTACTCGCAGATGGGTTTCTTTGGATCTTCTTCCGACGCCGGAACGACCGCGCTGTGGCCAAAGACCCATAAACTGCCGCAATGCAGCAGGTGTCCGGTCATTCCCTTGAGGGACAAAGCGAGATCCCTGCAGCTTTTTTCCGTAAAGCAAAGCAAGTCAATGACCGCGTCTGCCCCGCTGGCAGCTATCTGTCTGCCGAATATTCCTTCTTTCTCCGCGCGGGAGCGGTCAATATTCAGCATCTTTACGGAATTCCAGGCCGGATCAGGGTGATATGGCTCCCTTTTTCCCCTGGAAACCATAGTTACGGCATGCCCCAGCTCAACGAGCTTCGGCACCAGATAAGTTCCTATATGTCCGGTTCCGCCGATTACCGTTATGCGCATGGTTCATTATATCAAACCTGTATTTACTTTCTATCAGGAAAATATTTTACTTCTGCGGCTTAAAGCTTAGCTTTGTCCATTCTGATGTGACCTTTACGGACGGCGCAGTGATCAGGCCGTCAGCGTCAGCCGTAACGTCCCCGGATTGCCCGGCGGAAGAGACCCAGGAATAAATCGCGCTCGGCTGAGGGTTGAATTGCTGCAGCCTGCGGGGGGTGACATCCACTATTTCAATTCCTTTTCCTTTATAACCGTCCTTTTCCGCGGACATCTTTATCTCTATTGAATATTCTTCGGGCGTGTCCTTTATGGTATTGCTGTTCCATCTCAGGTGCCTGTTGAACCCTCCGTTCTTGTCGCCGTCATAGGTGTTGTCGCCGAGCTGGTCGTCCCTGCCGACCGCGTCTCCCTCTCCCGTGCCGGGATCTTCATTGGCGGAAAAACGGCTGAAAGCCGGAAATGAAAGGTCAAGCCGCAGGAAGCATTCTTCATCTGTGAACGGATCCCAATAATCTTCCTGAATGAAGGGCGCGTCCGGCCTTTTTGTATGGGAAGACCCGTCCCAAAAACACTGATGCCCGATCTTGAACTCCTCCATCGCCTTATAGAAACTCATCGGCTTGACTCCCGGCGGGCCCGCCAACTGGCGGAACGGTATTGAAACATCTTCCTTTCCGTTCAGAGTTCTAAGCCAGGTACTTTTCTTGTGAAACTTTGCCGCGTACCAGGCCATGTTCTGCCAGTCCCAGACTTTAACGCCTTCGTTATTCAGGATGCCGCCGGACGCGGTACCCCAAATGGTTTCGCATTGGTTCTTCCACTTGCAGTATTTCCTGTTTGTCGCGCCCTTCCTTGAGTCGGCCCCTGCAAAAACTTCCGGGTACCTTAAGGCCAGCGATATTGCGCCGGTCCCGCCCATGGAGCCGCCCAGCACAAAAACGCGGTTTTTGTCTGTCTTGTAATTTTTGAGGACATAATCCACATAGGCAAGGAGCCTGCGCTCGGTATAATTTACTACCGTTCCGCTGTTTGGGTCCCCTCCCGGCAGCTGATCGGAATATCCGTAGAACCAGGTGCCAAACGGGTCGTTCGGAATAATAACTATCTTACCCGGGAACCAGTCCGCTGCTTTTTGAAGCTGGTCCCACTTGTCCCCAAAACCGTGAAGCCAAAGCAGGACCGGGAAAGTGTTCTCGGAATTTTCCCTGTAACCGGCAGGCAGGCTTATCGTCAGGTGGTATTCGTATCCCTGTTTTACATAGCCCGGGGAATCCATCCCTTCAACCGCTTTGTGCGTGAAGATGAAGAGCTTGTTTCCCTTTCCGCCCGGCTGCTCGGCCGTTTTCTGCAGTTCAAGTTTTTCCGCGGCAATTGCGCCTGATGCCAGCAGCATTAGAATAGCGCAGAGGATACGTAACTTCATTTTCTCTCCTTTGAAAGAACTTAATCACAATATACGCCAAAGGACCGGTTTTAACAAGAAAAAGGGGCAGCTCCCGCCACCCCTGTTTTTCATCTTCCCGCTTTACGTTATGAACGTTTTTTGTTCAATCCGAATTCTTCTTTATCCAAGAAACTAACTCCCCCATATCGGCAGTTGCCAAACCGACTACCGTATCCGCCGCGCCGTAGTAGATGCTAACTTTATCGGATTTCTTATCGTGCAATATGGAACAGGGGAAAATCACATTCGGCACATCGCCTACCATTTCATATTGAGTTGACGGTGCAAGCAGATACGGGCGCGCTCTGTATTTCACCTTCCAGGGCTCTTTGCCGTCAAGAATAGCGCCGCCCATACAATAGATATAGCCGCTGCAGGTTATGCGGACGCCGTGATATATCATCAGCCAGCCGTCTTTTATCTTTATCGGAGCCGGGCCGGGCCCGACCTTCGACCTCTGCCAGCCGCCTGTGGCGCCGAACACGAATTTATGATTGCCCCAATGAATAAGATCATCGCTTTCCGCGTAGAAAACTTCTCCAAATGATGTATGGAAAGGATCGCTCGGGCGGTTGAGGCAGGCAAACCTGCCGTTTATCTTACCTTCAAATAAAACCGCGTTTCTATTGTAAGGAAGCATTATCTCCGTGATCTGATAGAAGGTCTTAAAATCTTTTGTCTTGGCGACGCCTATGTGGCAGGAAATGCCTGCCGGGTAATAGCACCAGGTCACATAGTAAGTCCCGTCAATCAGCACAACCCTCGGGTCATAGCAGGACGCGGTCTTGTAGTTTTTTGAGGTGTTCCCTTTCATATCTATCTGCTTGTCTTCAATCTTCCAGTTGATGCCGTCATCGCTCCAGCCGGCATGCAGCTCGCTGAACATTCTTGTGGTGTCCACGCGGAAGACCCCGGCGTAGCCCTTTTTGAATTTGACCACGGCCGAATTAAAAACGCTGTTGGCGTTCTTTACGTCTTCCGGCTTAATGATGGGATTGCCTTCGTACCTTTTGAAGATGGTTTCGTTTGCCATTATTGCTCCTTTGCGGCGAAATCCGCCGCGCGCGAGATACTTGTGTGATATTATCATTAACTTTCTGACTATTCAATACAAAACCTGAAAGGCTTGTCCGATGACACCGGTGAAAAGTTGATTACACCGATAAAGCCTGACATGGTATAATCCTCACAATGTGTGCCGACAGTTTTCACACATAAAAATGGTCTATCGGTGAAATCGTTTCCTAATCGGTGTCATCAAACTTAAATTTTCTTGGAGAGCATTATGATAAAAGCTATTATCTCAGACCTCGGCAAAGTAGTCGTTGACTACGACCACCGCAAAAGCACGCGCCTGCTTTCCCAAAAGAGCGCCCTGACCGAAAAGGAAATGTACGATTTCATCTATATGTCAAAGATGGATACAAAGTTTGACACGGGCAGGCTTACTCCAAAAGCGCTTTATGAACATATCCGCCGGAGCACGGGGTTAAAGATGCCTTTTGCTGAATTTAAGCGGGTTTTCTCGGATATCTTTTCGTTGAAAAAGGATACAGCGGAACTTTATGCTTCCCTGAAAAAGAAAGGACTCCGGTTCTGCCTGCTCTCTAACACAAATGTACTTCACTATGAATGGTGCAAAAAGCGCTTTCCTTTCCTGAGTTTCTTTGAACACACCGTGCTTTCCTACAAAACCGGCGTGATGAAACCGCATCCCCGCATATATATGGAAGCCGTAAAGAAATTGGGCCTGAAGAAAGAGGAATGCGTATATGTTGATGATTTTCCGGAACTCGCGGAGGCCGCGGAACTGCTCGGCCTTCACGCGGTGCATTTCAGGAATGCAGGACAGTTGAAGAAAGAGTTGAACAGACTGCTGACAATATAGGTTGATGGCACCGATAAACCATTCGGGTTCATCGGTGTAATCAAACCTATTTTAGTTCTCTTCTTATTATGCTCTTCACTTGCGGCAGGAGTTTCCTCTTTGCCCCCGTGTTGAATATCACGTATTTCGACCTCAGCATCTTTTCCGGAAGGGGCATTTGCGCCTCTATCCGGGCGACAGCGTCTTCGCGGCTGTAGCCTTTCGCTGCCAGCCGCTTTAGCTGGCTACTCCTGTAGGCGTAGACGGTCACAACGGCGCCTGCAAGTTTCTCCAGCTTCGCCTCAAACAAAAGCGGCGCTTCAAGGACAATGAACTTCCTGCCCCTCGCGCCTTTTTTAATCTCTCTCTTTATATGCCTGATTATCTCGGGATGTGTTATTGCGTTGAGTTTCTTCACCCTTGACGCGCGTCCGAAGACGACCTTCCCGAGTTCCCGCCTGATTATTTCGCCGTGCCCGTCAAGAAAAGACCTGCCGAACGCTTTTATTATCTTCCGGTAAGCCGGCTTTTCTTTCTTAATAACCTCGTGTCCGACTTCGTCCGCGGAAATCACGAAGCCGCTGAGCTTTTCAAAAATACCGGTGACGGTGGACTTACCTGTCGCGGTCCCGCCGGTTATGGCAATGACTTTTCTATTCACCCCAGTTGTCTCCCGATTCAATGTCAACTTTAAGCGGCACCTTAAGGGCGACAACATTTTCCATCTCGCGCTTAACGGCCGCCGTCAGCTGCTTTTCTTCCGCTGCCGGGCATTCAAATACGAGTTCGTCGTGCACCTGCAGGAGCATTCTCCCTTCAAACTTTTCCTTTGCCAGGCGTTCCGCGACCCGAAGCATCGCCAGTTTTATTATATCAGAAGCCGAACCCTGGACCGGCATGTTTATGGCAACCCTGGCCGCGCCTTCCGCGATAGTCTTGTTTTTACTGTTGATATCGGGGATATACCTGCGGCGGCCGAGCAGCGTATCGGCGTAGCCCAGTTTTCTCGCCTTCTCGGCGGCATCCGCCATAAATTGTTTTACCTGCGGGTACTTTGTGAAATAACTGTCTATGTACTTCTTCGCCTGCCCGGCGGGTATCTTTAACTGCCTTGAAAGCCCGAAGGGCGTTATGCCGTAAATTATTCCGAAGTTTACCGTCTTAGCCACTCTTCTCTCGTCGGAAGTGACCATTTCCTCCGCCATATCAAAGATTTCCATGGCGGTCCTGGTGTGGATATCGGCGTCTTCCTTGAAAGCCCGGATAAGGTTTTTGTCTTCGGAAAAATGCGCGAGTATTCGGAGTTCTATCTGGGAATAATCCGCCGCCACTATCCTCCAGCCTTTCTCCGACGGGATAAAGGCCTTGCGTATTTCCCTGCCCAGTTCCGACCGAATAGGAATGTTTTGCAGGTTGGGATTCAAACTTGAAAGCCTTCCGGTGCCTGTCCCCGCCTGGTTGTAATGAGTGTGGACCTTGTGCGTTTTTTTATCCGCGAGTTCCGGCAGGGCGTCGATGTAGGTGTTCTTAAGTTTTGAGATCTGCCTGTAATCCAGCAGGGCCGCGGGAAGTTCGGATTTCGCGGAGAGTTCTTCAAGCACTTCGACATCGGTTGAAGCGCCGGTCTTAGTCTTTTTAACCACCGGAAGCTTCAGTTTTTCAAAAAGTATTTTTGATAACTGCTGGGGCGAGTTGATGTTGAACTCTTCGCCCGCGAGCAGGTAGATGCGCTTGACCAGTTCTTCAAGCTTCACATCCAGCTTTTCGGAGATCTTCTTCAGAAGCGGAAGGTCGAGCTTGATGCCCGCGGCTTCCATCCCGCCCAGCACCGGAATCAGCGGAAGTTCCACCTCGCGCAAGAGTTTGTCCAGCCCCCTCTTTTCTATCTCTCCCGAGAGGGCGGCCTGAAGCCTTCCGAGGAAACACACCGAAGACGGTTCGTCCGGCTCAATATTCAGCATGGCGTTGATTATCTGCGGGGCGCCGTAATTTGCCTTGTCGGGATTAAGCAGATAGGCGGCTATATAGCAGTCGTACTCCAGCGGCGGGGGAACAATTCCCTGCCTGTGAAGCTCCAGCCAGCAGTCCTTGTAGCCGAAACTTACCGCCTTCTTCCCCTCAAGGAGGTCAGCAAGCCCTTTGAAGGACGGTTCAAAAGAAAAGAATCTCTCTTCCGAGGAGGACAATAACAGTTTTCCGCCGGAGAGAAGGATATTTACGGTTCCCTTCAGTTCTTTTTCCGCGGCCTCAAGTTCTTTGGCACCCGTCACCTCTATCCTTTCCCTTCTTTCAAACTCAGGAGATTCTTCAAAAAGGCCGCCCTCGAACGCGCTTCCCCCGCCGAATGTTTCCTTTGCCTCGCGGAGCATGCTCATAAATTCCCGCTCTTTCAGGAATTCTATTAATTTGGGAGTATCCGGATGCCTGAGAACCAGGTCGTTAATTTCAAGTTCCAGAGGAGGCTGTACCAGGGTCGCGAGTTTACGCGAAAGCAGTGCCGTCTCCTTATTATCCAGCAGGCGGTTCCGCAGTCCTTCCTTTTCTATCTTTGCCGCGTTCTCTAGAACTCCGTCGAGGCTGTGATATTTCTCAAGCAGAGCGGAAGCGGTCTTCTCGCCGATGCCCGGCACCCCGGGGATGTTGTCCGAAGCGTCTCCCGCGAGCGCGAGATAATCTATCATCTGCCCGGGAGTTACTCCGTATCTTTCCTTCACTTTCGCGGCGTCGTAATAGTAGCCGTCTTTGTTCACGCTTTCGACTCTGACCCTGCCGTCGTCTACGAGCTGGAGCATATCCTTGTCGCCGGTAAGTATTGTGGTCTTGATCCCGGCCTTCTTTGCCTTTTCCGAAAGTAGCATAAGTATATCGTCTGCTTCATATCCGGGAAGTTCCAAAGATTTTATGCCGAACACGGAAAGCATCTCTTTGATTTCCTTCATCTGCTCTATCAGGTCTTCCGGAGGGGGCTGCCGCTCGGCCTTGTATTCTTTGAGCGCCTCGTGACGGAAGGTTTTGTGCTTGGTGTCAAATGCAACTGCCGCGTAGGCGGGCTTGACTGTCTTATGTATCTTAAAAAGCAAACGGGCAAACCCGAATACCGCGTTCACGGGTTTGCCCTTTGAAGTGGTCAGGTTCTTTATTGCATAGTAAGACCTGTAGGCGTAAGAATTACCGTCTACTATATAAAGTCCCGGGATTATACTTCTTTTTTCGTCTGGCACGATATGCAATTTTTGGAGAAAGGCAGGGCTTCAAGCCTTTCCTTGCTGATCGGCTTGCCGCAGGTCTCGCAGGATCCATAATCGCCCTTTTCAGCTTTTTCTATCGCATGGTCTATGTCTTCCAGCATCTTTTTTTCGGTATCGGAAAGGTTGTGGAGGAATTCCGTGTCATATGTATCGGTAGCTAAGTCTACAGAATCCTTTACCTCGTTGAACTCTATTTTTTTCCCGTCATCCAGGTGCTTGTTGAGCTCCTCAAGGACATTATTTTTCTTCTCGTTCAATATTGACAGGTAACGTTTGATCTCGGTTTTTGACAGTTTTCTGACTTTGTGCCCTGCTTTCGGGGTTTTTACCGATTTAACTTTCTTTGTCTTTTTAATTTTTGCCGCCTTTTTGCCCGTGCCGGCCTTTTTATTCTTCTTCTTCTTCATTATCTCCCTCCCCATCGTGACATTCCTCAAAATAGAAACATTCCTTGCAGCAGCCTTCCAGCAGAGTTCCGGATTCGCTGCACTGCTCATAGCTCTGGCATTCTTCGCAGCAGTAAAGCACCTGTAGGTTCCTCCTTCAGTCCGGACGCGAAACAGCGCATCCTGTTAATTTTTCTTTGGTTCCGGTGTTTTTTTATCGGCTTCGAACAGGCCATGGCCGTTCTCCGGCCGGGCTTCTGCAACCACCTTCACGGTCTGAAGCGTTTTGTCATCTTGCCCGTTTATCATGTTGCCAAGGTCCCTAAGGTACATTAGGTACTCATAGACCTCTTTTGTTATTCTCTCTCCCGGAGCCAGCACCGGGATTCCCGGCGGGTAGGGGCAGATAAGCTCTGCGCTCACCATTCCGATGGCTTCCTTGAAAGGTATCTTTTTTGTCACCGAGAAAGCCGCCTCGCGCGGGGTCAACACGACCTCTGATTCCAGTTCCGGAGCCTTCACGGAGTTTATTTTCTTTATCAGTTCTTCGTTCGGAGTAAAGGTCTTCTTTATCTCTTTCAGCGCCTTTACCAGCCTGTTTATGTCCTCTTTTGTGTTTCCCAGGCTCATGATAGCGAGTACATTCGTAGGAGCCGCGAATTCTATCTGCACTCCGTACTTTTTGTTCAATATCTTGGCTACTTCATAGCCGGAATTACCGGCGGCCCTGGTGTCTATAGTCAGCTTGGTTACATCCACATCGTAGATGCCTTCCCTGCCTATCGCTTCTTTGCCGAAACAACCAAGTCCTGCCTGTACTATCTCCGCCCTCGCGAGGTTGGCCAGGGTAATAACCTTGGAAAGAATAGCCCTGCCTTCTGTCGCCATCTGCATCCTCGCAACATCCAGAGATGCCATCAGTATATATGAAGGACTGGTTGTATGCAGAAGCTGCAAGATTCTCTTTAGTTTCAGGATATCCACGGTCTTTCTTGCGTGCATCATGGACGCCTGGGTCATCCCCGAGATTATCTTGTGCGTGCTCTGAACGCACATATCCGCCCCGCCTTCCATTGCCGAGAGCGGAAGATCCGGGTGAAACTTCAGGTGCGGTCCGTGGGCTTCGTCGACCAGAAGTATTTTCTTGTACTGGTGGGCGACGCGCACTATCTCCCTGATGTCAGTGGCTATGCCGTTGTAGGTAGGGCTCGTCACCAGTATTGCTTTTACATCAGGGTTCTCAATAATCTTTTCTTCTATCTGCTTCGGAGTAACATTACAGATGACCCCGAGCTCCTGGTCGTACTTCGGGTAAACATAGACCGGCACCGCGCCTGACAGAATGACCCCGGAGAGCACTGATTTATGGGCGTTCCTCGGAACTATCAATTTTTCCCCGGGCTTTATTACCGAAAGTATCATCGCCTGGTTCCCGATGGTCGTCCCGTTCACCAGGAAGAAGGAGTAATCCGCGCCGTAAGCTTCCGCCGCGAGTTTCTGCGCTTCCTTTATGACCGTTTTCGGATCCTGCAGTGAATCAACTTCTTCGAGCAGGGTAAGGTCTATGTCAAATATCCTGGAGCCCACGAAATCGCGGAACATTTTAGGAATACCGTCGCCGTGCTTGTGACCCGGCGTGTGGAAGGATATTTTCTTCTGCATGGCATAGTTAACGACCGCGGTAAAAAGAGGGGTCCTTAACTGCCGTTCTGAGTATTCCAAGGTTTCTCCCGGGCCTGCCGCGGATAGCGGCGTGCTTTCTCGCCCTTGAACCAGGATTTGCTCCGGTCAAACCGGCGCAAAAACCTTAATGTTTCGGAAAATATAACACAATGGTTTCACAAATGCAATATGTATTTCCCCGCGGGTTTTACGCTTAAAAACAAAAAACCGGCCCTAAGCCGGCGGCAAAACTTCCGTTAGAAGGGTTTTTCAGGCCTTCATCGGTTTGTGGGTAAGTTCTTTGTTTTTGAGGTTAAGCGTGCCCCTGTTTATTTCCATGGTCGTGTAGTTCTTAGACTTAAGCTTTTTGGCTATATGCTCAAAAGCAACCCAGGGATTGATCTCTTCTCCGCAGGTAAAACAATCCAGCGCCGCGTATCCGTATTCCGGCCAGGTGTGAATCGTGAAGTGAGATTCCTGTATAACAACAACTCCGGACACGCCGTAGGGGTTGAATTTATGAAAAACACTTTCAATAATGGTCGCTTTGGCTTCTTTAGCGCCGTCTATCAGAATATCTTCGACCTTTTCGTGGTCGTTTAGGATATCGGCGTCGCATTCATACATTTCTGCCAAAACATGCCTTCCGAGCGATTTCAATCTCTTAGTCCCTCCACTATCATTGAAGAATCTAATTGTACAAAAAGTATAGCAACTTTTGAATAAAAGTCAATGGTAAACAGGCAAAGTTTCACTTTAACGTGAATGTTACGGGAATTGAGAAATACCTACTCTCCGTGCCTGCCGGCGCCGGGAAAGGAGAAGCGCGCCTGACCACCCTTATCGCTTCCGCGTCAAGCAAATTGCTTCCGGAGGAATTAATCACCGCTGTACTCGTCACCCTGCCGGCGCTATCGACGGTAAAGCGGACAACCGCGGTTCCCTCAATGCCGTTCTCCCTGGCCAGTCTCGGATAAGACAGCAAGCCCGAGATCCTGCGCTGTATTCCGGCTATCCATAAAGCGAACGCGTCGTCCAAATAGGTGCCGGAACCGGAGGCCTTCTCCGCAGCGCCCGCGCTTCCTTCAGCCTTCATTTCATTTGCAGGGAGTAAACCGGTTTCTTCTTTTACGGTTTGTTCCGGCTTGCTCACAATCCCGTCGGGCGCGGCAGAAACGGTTTGCTTTGCTGTCGCGTGAACTGCCGGCGCGGCCCTGTAGGCAAACGCAACTTCAATAAGCTGAACTCTGCCGCTGCGGGCGGCGGGTTCTAGAAAGACGAGGAAGAAGTAAAGCGCCAGGTGAAAAATTAGCGACCCGGCAAGAAAAGCGCCGAAGAATCCTCTCCTTTTTACCGCTTCACCCGGTATTAAAACCGTATTTTCAGGCAGGCTTCCGGTTCCGGCGCCTGCCGTTGCTCTATTTGCCATTAGAATTTATAGTTCACTCCGCAATAGTATGTCCTTCCCGGCATCGGGTAACCGCTCCTCAACTCGTAGCGCGCATTTTCCAGGTTGCTGACGCCGGTGTACAATTCGCTCTCCGCGCCAAGTTTGGCGGATATTTTCGCCGACGAAACTATCACCGCCGGAAGGTTGACGTCAAGATAGGTCAGCGCGTCGTTTCCCGTGCGTATGTCGTAATACTCGGAGTTAAATTCAACTACAAAAATAGAGGGTTTCAGCTTCAACCCGAAGTTAATCTTGTTCTTCGGCCGGTAGTAAAGATCTTTACCCGTGCCCGTGTCTTTCGCGGAAAGCCAGGTGTAATTTAATGAGAGTTCGGCGATCGCGGCGGGACGCAGTTTAATTTCACTTTCAACACCGTAAGTAACGGCATTGCCGACATTCATCGGAGTAAACAAAAAAGTGGACGGGTCAAGCGACCACTGAATCATATCCGCAATATTATTCTGGAAATATGTTGCTCTGGCGAAAAAGGCTCCGGGCGCTTCGTAACTTAAACCGAAATCATAAGACGTCGCTTTCTCTGGTTTAAGCAACGGGTTTCCCACATCCCCCCAGGAATCAAGCGGCCAGTAAAGTTCCGAGAAATTCGGCGCCCGAAAAGATGTTCCTACCGAACCTTTCAGCTGCAGCCCGTCATCAATGTTGTAGACCAAAGAGGCCTGGGGGTTCCAGGTGTCTCCGTAACCGCTATCGCTGTCAAGCCTGATGGAAGGCGTGAAGATAAAATTCCCCAGCATATCAAGCACATCTTGGGCAAAAACTGATTTTGTAGTTGATTCCTTCTGCCCGATAAGGTTTTGGTTAAGATTGTTGTTCCTATACCTGGCGCCAAATGTCAGCACATTTAAACCGGCGAGATCATAGGAGTACTGGGCATTCAGGTCGTAATTTATCTCCGTGCTTGTCGTAGCTGACGCGGAATAAAAGTTCTGGTTAGTGCTTGCCGCATAAAGATTAACCTTCAGGTTCATATCCTCCGCAAGTGCAAGGCTGGTCTCAAGGTTTCCGAAATACTTCAGGTCTTCCTGCCGGTCGGTGAGCGACGGGAGTCCGGCCGGACCGGGAGAACCTACCTTGTCGTTATAATACCCGCCGGACAGCGCTACTGAACTGCCCTTTATGAATTCATAAGAAAGCTTTCCGTTCGCGTTGTAGGCGTCAAAAGCGCTATTTGGCCTTGCCCCGTCCGTATGCTGGTAACTTCCGCCGATATTGACGCTCAAAAGATCCAGCTTGCCGGAAAAGCCAAGGTTCAGGTCGTGAGTGTTGAAGGTTCCGTATTTTTCCCCGACGGTTAATTCCGGCTTTCCCGCTTTGGACTTTGTGATCAGGTTTACGACTCCGCCTACCGCATTGGCGCCATAAAGGGAAGAGCCTGGGCCTTTCATTATCTCTATCCTTTCAATGTTATCAAGCGCGAGCGAAGAAAAGTCAACAAGACCGGAATAACTTCCGTTAAGCGGTATGCCGTCAAGAAGGATCAAAGTTCCTTCCGACGCAACACCGCGTATCAACATGTTCTGAGTCTGCCCGAGAGAGCCGTTTTGTCCGACATCCACGCCGGAAACAGAGGCAGCAGCTTGACCCGCGTTGCCGCTGGCTTTTACAGTATCATGGGTAATGAGCTCAACGCTTCCCGGCTCATCACGGAGGTATTTTTCCGTTTTGGTCCCGGTGACCACGACTTCGTCAAGGGAGAAGACCTTATCGGCCGAGTTGTCCTTTTCGGCTTCTTTAAGGGCCTCTCCGGCGTGCAGGGCCGAACAAAACGAGAGCAGCGCGATCAGCAAATACTTTTTCATCTGTTTCCTCCGGGTTAATATAATTGCGTTTTTCTAAGATATCCTGATAAGCCAGTAAATCAACACTACTGCTTCAAATAAAACTATTGAAAACCCTATGGTGTCACCGGTTATTCCCCCGAGCTTCCTCTGAAAATATTTCGCCGCGATGACGGAAAGTATGGTCACGATAAAAAGTCCCGCGATAGCTTTCCAGCCGAGCGCTGCGCAGATGCAGGCCGCTATCAGATACGCTAAGAGCGCGTGAAGAAAAGTTATCTTGCCGCAGAACATATTTGCCAATCCGGTTTTCTTTGCCGGTTTTGAAAAATACATAAGGAGCACAGCGCCGGTCCTGCCCAAAACTATTGCCGAGAGCAGAGCGGGAACAAGCTCTTTTGACAGATAGGTGAAAAGCGCTATAAAAAGGGTTATAACCGTAAAAAGCCAAACCGCCCCGATGGCTCCGATGCGGCTGTCATCCATTATTTTCAGTATCTCCTCTTTATTCTTTCCGCCGTAGAAACCATCCACTGTATCCGCAAACCCGTCCAGGTGAAGTGATCCGGTGAGTAATATATATATGAAGAGCACCAGCACTGAAACGACAAAGGCTGGCAATACAGAGAAGAGCAAAAAGTAAGCTCCAGCCAGGATACCTGCTATAAACAGACCCGCTAGCGGGAAAAAGACCGCCGACCCCGCAATGTCGGCCTCATTCGCCTCTCCCGGAACGATAACGGGAAGACGGGTGAGGAATTGGACCGATAAAAGTATTCTTTTAATCAAGTTCCCTCCGATTAAAGTTTATAAGGTTCATAAGGTTTGTAAGGTCAGATATTTCGCATTCTTTTGCACTTACCTTATGAACTTTACGAACCTTACAAACTTTTTATTTTTATCGCTATCCCCGATACTAAAAAATACACCTCTTCCGCTGTTGCCGCCATTATCTTATTCGCTATTCCCTGCGCGTCCCTAAAGTGTCTGCCGAGCGGATTGTCCGGCACCAGCCCCATTCCGACTTCGTTTGACACAATAACAACCGAGGCTTTGCAGGATTTGCAGAAACGCGCAAGTTCTTTTGCCTTCTTCTCCAGGCCGCTTCCGGTCAGGCCCTTTAGCATGTGGTTGCTCATAAAAAGAGTCAGGCAGTCCAGCAAAAAGACCCGGCCTGTCCTGTCGTGCTTTTTCATGGTTTCGACAACACGCAAAGGTTCTTCAATGGTCTTCCATTCATTGCCTCTGCGGCTCACATGTTTTTTTATGCGGGCTTTCATTTCCCCGTCAAGAGGTTCCATGGTCGCGATATAGACGAGGTCTTTCCCGAGCGTTTTCGCCGCGGCTTCCGAGAACGCGGATTTCCCGCTCCTCGCCCCCCCTGTTATGAAGATTACTTTTTTCATAAAGACTCCTGTGTGATGTGCGGATGCTCGGACGCGCAGAGGCGCAGACGAAATTTTTGTTTTAACTGCGCATCCGCGCGTCTGCTCTTCTGCGCATCATTCTTTATTAGATACTCCCGCGTTTTCAAAAGTCGCCATCTCATTGAGAATCTTACATCCTGCTTCAACGATATTCATTGTGAGCGCCGCGCCGGTTCCCTCTCCAAGCCTCATATCAAAATCAATTATCGCTTTCTTGCCGAGATACGCAAGCGCGTGCTTGTGCCCGCCTTCAACTGACATATGAGAAGGTATGATATAGCCTTTCACTTTGGGTTCAATATTCACTGCTATTATCGCCGCTGCCGTTGAGATAAAGCCGTCAACAACCACCGGCACCTTTCTCATTCCCGCGCCGAGAATCACACCTGCCAAGCCTCCGATTTCAAACCCGCCTATTTTCGAAAGCAGATCCAGACCGTTCTTTGCATCCGGCCTGTTTACTTCAATTCCCTTCTTTATGGCGGCAACTTTTTTCTTAAGCCCCGCGTCATCAACACCGGTGCCCCTGCCCGTAACTTCTTCAACGCTCTTTCCGGTAACTACAGCGGTTATCGCGGCAGAAGGCGTGGTATTGCCTATTCCCATATCTCCTGTCCCTAAAATATCCACCTCAGGCAGCTCCATGACAAGCTTTATCCCGGCTTCAACGGATTTCTCGGCCTCTTCCCTGCTCATCGCCGGTCCTTTCGCAAAATTCTTTGTTCCATAAGCTATTTTCCTTATCACAAGGTCCGGAGCGTTCTTGATGTCCGAAGCAACGCCCATATCAACAACTACGACCTTCGCGCCGACATGCTTCGCGAGCACATTTATCGCAGCGCCGCCTTGAATGAAATTCATTACCATCTGGGGGGTAACCTCTTTCGGAAAAGCGGATACGCCTTCATCGCATATTCCGTGATCACCAGCCATTGTGAAAATAACTTTGTTCTTGAGTGAAGGTTTTTCCTTTCTGCTGATAGCAACTACTTCCTTCGCCAAATCTTCAAGCCGGCCCAGACTTCCAACCGGTTTTGTCAGGCCGTCAAGCCGCTTCTGGGTCTTTGGATATGAGGCCGTATCAATTTCTTCTATTTTAACTTCGGTATTTCCTATCCTCATTATTTCTCCTTTGTTAATTGATTACACAGATTTAGAAAGTTAGATTACTCAGATTATGTTTGTTGTTTTTGATCTACTGCGCCTCCGCCGCTCCGACGACTCCGTCGGATTACAGATTGATGATTACTGATTACTAATTAAGTACTCATAAATTATTTCACCCAACAGTCCACCATCCTCAGTTTTCCGATGCACCGGGGTAAATCAACTTAGATGGCCCCTGAACCACTCCCCAAACATTTTGCCTTTAAGTCGGGTTCAGGGTGCGCCTTCGGCGCAACTCCGTCGGATTACTTATTGATGATTACTGATTACTAATTAGAAATCCATAGGACATACCGCCCTCTGTCTTCTGTCCTCCGTCCTCTACCTTACTGCGCGTCCGCGCATCAGTACTCTATCCCCTTCCTCGCCTTCACTCCTTCCTTATACGGATGCTTCACCAGCGACATATTTGTCACAAGGTCGGCCAGCTCTACTATTTCCCTGACCGCTCCTCTTCCCGTAAGTATCAGTTCCGTGCGAGCCGGTTTCATTTTTATTATTTCAATCACTCTGTCAACCTTCAGGAGGCCGGAATCAACGCAGTTATTTATTTCATCCAGCACAACCATATCATACTGCCCGGAAATTAGCGTTTTCTTGACCTCTTCAACCATGCCGAGCACTTCACTTTTTAAATCCGGCTGCTCGCGAAGCGCCAGCATAGGATGCGTCTGGCAGCCCCGGACAATCCGCACCTTCTCTTTGAACTGTTGAAAGGCCATCACTTCTCCGCTCCCGAGCTTCTCGTCCTTCAGAAATTGGAAGATGCAGACCTTTAGCCCGCGCCCGACAGCGCGGAGGGCCTGACCGAACGCGCAGGTGGTCTTTCCCTTTCCGTCGCCGGTATAGACTTGCACAAGGCCTTTCTTCAACATCTCTCCTCCCTACAAATGTAGCAAAGTGCTTTGTTCGATTACACCGATACACCACCATCGGTGTCATCGTCTCAAAATCGGTGGCAGTAACCCTATCTAGTCACTTATTAGATAAGTACCGCAGGAGTCTTCGAGCCCGCGAATTTCACGAGCCGCACTTCCACGCCGTAAACCTCCTTAATAATTTCTTTCGTTATAACTTCGTGGGAAGGCCCGTGCTTGAATATTTTTCCGTCCTTCAGCATCACTAGCTCTTTGCAGTATTTCGCCGCTATGTTTATGTCGTGCGAGACCATAAGGACCGTGATACCCGCGTTTTCATTGAGTTTTCTGATAAGCTCCAAAATATCAAACTGGTGGTTGATATCCAGGTGGGAGGTAGGTTCATCCAGCAAGAGAATTTTTGGCATCTGGGCCAGCGCTCTGGCGATAAGAACCCTCTGTCTCTCGCCTCCGGAAAGCTCGTCCAGGTTCCTGTCGCGCAGGTGTTTTATATCGGCAAGTTCCATTGCCGACTCGGCTATAGAAATGTCTTCGCGGCTCTCCCAGGAAAACCTGTTTATGTAAGGCGCGCGCCCCATCAGGACAGTTTCAAAGACCGTGAACGGAAATATGCTAAGTTCTTCCTGCGGCACTATGGCTATCTTGCTAGCCACGAGTTTTGTGTCCAGTTTAAATATATCCTCTCCCCTGAAAAGCACCGAACCGGAACCGGGGCGCAAGCTCCTGCTCAATATTTTCAGCAAAGTTGATTTTCCGGAACCGTTCGGCCCGATTATTCCCGTAAAATCCTTTTCCGCGACGGAAAAAGAAATATTCTTCAGGACCATTTTTTCCCCGTAGCCGAAAATTATATTCTTTGCTTCAAGGGCGGCTGTCATTTTTTCCTCTTTAACAGATACAAAAAGAAGGGCCCGCCGAGAATTGAGGTGACCACCCCGATGGGTATTTCCACCGGGGAAAAAAGCGTTCTACAAAGCACATCGGCAAGGACCAAAAAACCCGCGCCGAGGAATGCCGCGAAAGGCAGAAGCACCCTATGGTCCGGCCCCGCGATAAGGCGCGCAATATGCGGAACTATTAACCCCACAAAACCTATCAGCCCGCTGACCGAGACCGCGAGGCCGGTTAAAAGCGAGGTCAGCACAAACATCAGCTTCTTTACTTTCTCCGCGGCCACTCCGAGATAGACAGCGGTTTCTTCTCCCATTGAAATCACGTTAAGATCATTGGCAAACAGATATATAATTCCCATTATCAGCGCGCAGCCGCCGATTACATATGGAAGGAGCGCGAAATTCGCGTTATTGAGAGAGCCCAGTATCCAGAAAGTTATCTCTGCCAGCCCTTTGTTGCTGACCGTAATGAAGAGCATTATAATGGCGGAAAACGAAAAGTTTATGACCACTCCGGAAAGCAGCAGAGTCTGCACCGGAAGCTTTCCCCTGGTCCTGGCAAGCGCGTAAACGAGGAACATGGAGACCAGCCCGCCGCAAAACGCCGCGAGAGGAATAGAGGGAATAAAGAGCAGGTAGAAAGGTATGTTGAGCAGGACGACAAGCGCCGTTCCAAGCGCCGCTCCGGAGGATATTCCGAGAAGATACGGCTCGGCAAGAGGGTTTCTTAGCAACCCCTGAAAAACCGCTCCTGCGACAGCGAGTGAAGCTCCCACGAAAAGCCCGAGAATTACCCTCGGCAGGCGCAATTTCAGAAGAATATCTTCCACTCCTGATTGCCAGGTATGGGGAATATTTCCTCCGATAACAGGAATTTTTGAGAGGAGTATGTTTAAAACGTCTGCTGCGGGCAGCTTTACGCTGCCTATGAAAATACCCGCGACCGCGCAGGCCAGCATAAAGATGATGCCAAGAAGAGAATATTTAATAACTTTTGCTTTCATTGACAGTACAGCCTCTCTATCAGCCTTTTTGACCGCAACACTTCGTTCATCTTCCTTTTATCCGCGATCTTTATGTCTTTCATTCGCGGCTTGATTTCAAATGTAAGTATGACATTTTTTGCCAGTTTTCCTGACGCTTTCAGCGCCTTGAATATCTTCGCGAACTCCGTGTTTCCGCGTCCCGGAGGGAGGTGCAGGTCCGTCTTCCCGTCGTTATCGTGAACATGGAGCTCGATTATTTTGAACGGAAGAGCTTTAAAATAGGAAAGATAATCCGCCTCTTTTATCAAACCCTGCCTGAAAGCGATATTCAAATGGCCCAAGTCCAATAGCATTCCTGTCTTCGCCCGGCCAACACCTGCTTTTATGCGCGCCATTTCTTGCACCGGAGAATTAAGAATCCAGTTCTCAACGCCTATCTTTATTCCCGGAACCTTTCCATCCAGTTTCTTTAGCGCCGCGATAGTAGTTTCAAAGTCTATAGAGACAGTCTTGTTCTTGTAAAAATACGCAGGATCAAAACAGATACATTTGGCGTTGCGCCTTATCCCGCCGTTCTTTAATAGAGTCGTTATGCGTTCAATCCTGCCGTCAAGCTCCCGGAGCGCCCTCTCCTTATTTTTTCCGAAGAAACTGAGGTGAAAGGTCACTTTTAATCCGTGTTTTTTTATTCTTGACGCGATATCCGCTGCGAATTCATCCTCAAAATAGCCGCCAAGAAAACTCACGCAGTTGAACCCCCAGCCCGCTATCCTGTCAATCTTCTCGGCAAGGTTCTTCGCGTTGAGATTCCACAGCGCAATCCCTATGTTTGGTTTTTTCTTTTGCATTTCCCTCAGCCGACTCCGTCGGATTGCTTATTGATGATTACTGATTACTAATTAGAAACTCACAGGACATACTGTCCTCTGCCTTCGCCTTTAAGCCTTTAAGCATCCGAGCATCTGCCCTTCTGTCTACTGTCTACCGTCCTCCGTCCTCAGGCTCCTTCACTCCAACGTCCAATCATCCAACCTTCCAACCCTCTAACCTTCCGCCTTTAAGGGAGGGGGGGCGAAGGGCCATCACAGCCCTCCGCCGTCCCCAACAAGCGGGATAGGCGTCCCGCTCAAAAACTAAAAAATGATTGCGCGGATTACTTAAACCGATTACACAGATTAAGCCCTGCTCACTCTAATCTGCGTAATCTCTTTTTCTAATCATTCTAATTAAAAAACAAAAAGCCCCGCAAGGCAAAATGCCTTACGGGGCTGCACCCTGATTTCTTGGCTCCGTTAAATAAAAAAACCGCCTTCCCCTTCCTCGGGGGACGCCGATTCTATTTTTCCGCCGCCAGGTCTTCTGACTTGAGGGATCGAACCTACTCTCCGCCTTCCCGCCTTTCGGCAGTGGCCGGCAAGCAAACTTCGCTCGCCTGTGGATTTCGTACCCTCTTACAGCACCGGGAGTGCGCAGGATTTACACCTGCTTCCCTTGACTGCGGAATCAAACAACTTGCATACAAATATTACTACTGCGGGCTTACTTTGTCAAGTTATTTACTTTTCCTCAATACAATAAAGGTTTTCCTCGCTTCTAAAATACATCCTGCTCCCGTCAAATACGGGGGTAGCGGTCATAGTGCAGTCCTGGTACTCATCACACGGTTTCTTGTTCCATTGAAGGTACATATATTCACCCAGCGCCCGTCCGCTTTTTGCCAAATACTGAACGCGGTTTCTTGAAATTTCCTCGTATTTTCGCCCCGGCTTAATTACAATAAGCACGCCCGTTGAGCCCATCAAATAAATATATTGCCCTGCAAGCGTTATACTGGTGCCAAAATACTGCCGCCCTCTGGCGCCGTGAAAGAGATCCAGGGGAAGTTCCTGCCTGTAAACCATTTTCATCTTCCCCGCGTCAAAAACCATCAGAACTCCGTTACAGGTGGCCGTATAAATAAGCCCGTTATGCAGCAGCGGAGAAGCTTCCAGCCAGTGCCCCTCGTAAAAATTAAGGCCCAAAAGATTGACTTTGTCGGGAGATTTTATCTGAAGAGCGCCTCCGAATGCAATATTCTCGCCGGATTTGTTTACGGGAAACCCTAACAAGGTTTCCTGATTCGTCGTCCAGACAACGCCGTTCTGGTAGACCGGAGTTGAATCATAATTGCCGTTTACTTTCTTGGAGCCGAATATTTTGCCGTCACGGCTCCTCATTAATATATTTCCGCCCGGGCAGAGGACATATTCCGTGCCTTCCAGGACGCACCGGCTGAGAGACCCGAACCAGATCCGCCAGCTCTTTATCGGTTCCAGATCCACGCTCCATTTTACAGAGCCGTCAAGAAGGTCAAGCGCGGTTACAGTGCCGTCCAAAATTACAAATTTTTGATCTGTTATAACCGGAGAGCCAAAAAATCCGTGATGCTGGTGTTTGGGCCGTTCATAGCGCATCCAGAGCCTTTTTCCGTCAAGCCCGTAACCTGCGCTGACGCCTCTCTCAAGGAACACAAAAACACCTTTTCCGTCAGACGCGGGAGTAGGGATCGTCCACCAGTCCGGCTCTCCCTGCTCATCAGGCCTTTTGTATTTCTCGTCAACTTCAAGCATAAGTTTGTCAAGCTCTGCTTCCAGGATTGTTTCCGCTTTCACACCATTTTCGTCGGGCATTTTACCGGCAACAAAGTCATCGTAATATTTTGTCCGTTTGGAGGCAAGCGGATCCATCTTCGCGAAAAGCTCCGGCTTGGCCTTTCTTTCTTCACCGGTGGCCGCGTCGTACGGGCTGTTCTGCTTTATCCAGAGAATTTTTCCGCTCTTCTTGTCGGCGCAGACCAGGCAGTAAGGATGCGCCATTGTAAATATATTGCCCCCCACAACTATCGGATTCGACTGGGAAAGCCCCGGCATTCTCGCCATCCAGGAGATATTCTTTGAGCTATAATCACGGGGGCCTTCTTCCGGCCAGAACCGGCAGCGGACAAAACAGCCGTCGGGAAAGTCCGTCTTATTCTCGGCTTTTGCGGTTATTTTAAAGAGCAGGCGGTTCCACCCGGCCTTTAGCTTCAATTCCACGGTGGGCTGACGGTTAAAGTCCATTTTATCGTTTGTTATTTCTATATTCCCGTTCAGCCACAGCCTCAGCCCTTTTGCGGCGAAATAGTGCAGCCAGATACTCTGCGCCTTCCCGGAATACAAGCACGCCTGAACGTAAGCCGCCTGGTCCTTCGTCATCTTCCCGAAAATACGCGTGACATCAATAAATGAATCTTCAACTTTTACGGACTGCCAGACAGAGTCTCCGAGTTTGTCTCCGGAAACCGGGCCCATACTTGACTCTCCCGGAACCGGCTCTTTTATGGCCGCAACAGGATCATCCACTTTGATTGGCCCGGCTGCAAGCCACTCAGTGAAAAAACCTAAAACGGCCGGTTCTCCGCCTGTCTTTGAATTGTCTTTCGGTATCTCCGCGGCGCACCGAAGGTCGCCGAGTTGCTTGAGCTGTTGCCCCCAGGCTGTCGGCGGGGTTGCCCCCGGATATTGCCCTGAACCGTCCCCGCGCCAGCCTATCGGATTTGCGGCTGTCGGATAATAATCCGGTGAACCAAGTTGCGCTTTATCAGAGAACAGGCGGGCAGAGCAGAGCATTACCGCAAACATGAGGAATAGATATTTTGTTTTCATGAGTCCCGGCCCTCAAAATAGTCTTTCAGAGAAATAATGGCTTCCCTGCCGCAGCGGAGGAACATTTGCTTGTTATCTCCGGCTATATGCGGCGTGATAGTCACATTTTCCATTGTCCGAAACGGGTGGGCTATCGGCAGCGGCTCATTTTCAAAAACATCAAGATACGCGGCGAAGCGGTTCTTTTTTAGTTCTTGCACCAGCGCCTCTTCATCATAGAGCGCGGCGCGCGCCGAGTTTATAAACACGGCTCCGTCCTTTATCATCGCAAAGTGACGGCTGCCGAGCAACCCTTTCGTTTCATCGGTTACCGGAAGATGAAGAGAAACCACATCCGCCTTAAGCGCTTCCTCAAGCGTGACCAGCTTAACTCCGAGCTCCCTGGCCCGGCTTGGAGTACAGTACTTGTCAAAAACTATGACTTCCGCTCCCATTGCCTTGAAATACTTTGAGACCTGACTTCCAATCCTTCCAAGCCCTATAATACCGGCAACGCTTCCCGCAAGCATTCCTGCATCTCTTCTCGGCTCGCCCCATTCTGACCCGTTCTTCAGCCTGCGGCTGAAAGTTTCTATTTTCCTTACTCCCGAAAGCGCGCAGGCCAGCACCCACTCGGCTACCGCGACGGTATTCGCGTTTGAGCCTTCTATCACCGTGATCCCTGAACCGGCAGGCACATCAGTAAACTGCCCCCACCAGTGGGAGATGCTGATTATTTTTATGGTATTGACGGCTTTAAGGGTTTCGTAGGTAATCTCTTCTTCCGCTCCGGTTCCGTTTAAGGAAAGTATCGCGGAACAGCCTTTCATCCTGGAGACAAGTTCCCCTCTTGTGAACGGGGTTTCCCTGTCGCGCTCGTTTACCGGTTCGGAAAACGAGGCAAGCAGCTCTTCATTTGCCCTGTCCATATAGAGCGAATACCAGGAGCCCATCCGGTGAACGTAAATCTTAGGTTTTTCCATAATTTTTCCTTAGGCCGTTTTATTTCGTTATGCCGAAGAATACCCCGCCATTAATGGCGGGGATGTCCGCCAAAGGTGGATCCGCCTCCGGCGGAAATTCGGCATGAATTATATCTTTACCAACCGAAACAAAAACTCCGGCCTTCAGAGGCTGTGCCAAAACCTCCTGCGCCTTTTTGCATACCTTGGTAATTTCGTTTATTTTTTAACTTTCCGACTGGCTTATTGCTGATTTGCCAGTTTTATCTTCCAAATCTTCAATAAATTATGCCC